>VAPM010131080.1_pt1 | contig 10447 bp, 9 predicted proteins | sample 3395091 | NCBI WGS metagenome assembly VAPM01 (sample SAMN08290445, study PRJNA428436) | hydrothermal vent metagenome | isolation source: Deep-sea hydrothermal vent chimney 3 | place: Pacific Ocean: Juan De Fuca Ridge | reverse complement strand
TTTGATGGACTGATGGACTTCACACATCGCATGTCGCCGTTGGGAAATGCTGATGCCGAAGAGTGTGCAAATTACTGCATCGTTATGTTCAGCGATTTAACACGGAAAGTTACCATGCAAAATCTTTACCACGACGGTGGCTTCTCAAGTATGGGCATGAGCCTGAAGGCCATGGCTATATATAATAAAAGTCTGGGCATTGACCTTGGGGTTGATGCCATCGAAGATATGGAGCCATAGCAGGATGAGCTATTGTAGTTTTTCATAAACGCCCGTTCCAAAGAGAGCAAAGTCATATTTTACCGGATCTTCCGGATCAAATACGCGCAGCGTGCGGGTGAGTTCTTCTACGGCTTTCCAATCGTTTTGTTTACGCTGAAGCAGTCCTAGTTTGCGGGCGGTATTCCCCGAATGAACGTCCAGTGGAATCATAAGCGCGGAGGGTGGAATTCCTTTCCAAATTCCGAAATCCACACCTTTGTTATCGCGGCGTACCATCCAGCGCAGAAACATGTTGATGCGTTTGGCTGCCGAACCTTTTTCGGGGGCGGCCAGATGTTTTTCCGAACGGGGGAGATGACTGGTTTTCAACAGCTCTGCCCGTAAACCCGTGATAGCTCCTTTTATTGATCCTGTTTCCCGAAACCGTGTTTCACAAACCTTTTCCAGGCCTCCTTGTTCCAAATAGAGATGCCGGAGTGCTTCGAGTAGAAACAACAGGTCGGAGGCGTTGAAAGTGCGATAGACAAAGCCTGTAACTTGTTTTAAATCCGAACTGTCTGCTCCAACAATAAATTCGTGTGGGGCATAATCCATCAGCTGCATCAGCTTTTGAGCCGACTTTAGAATGTTAGGCCTTCTTCCCCAGGAAATCAGTGCCGTGAGGAATCCCGAAATCTCAATATCCTCCTTACGTGAAAAATTATGCGGAATACTAATGGGATCTTCGGCAATGAAAGCCGGTCGGTTGTATTCACTTGTTTTACTTTCCAGAAATTGTTTTATGTCCAAAGCTCTTAATTTGTAACGATTCAAAATAACTGTTGCGATTTGTTAGGCAATTTACATTAAAAACTGATTTATGAGACCCTTTTTCTCTCAACCTGAAACATTCTGTTGCATCTTATTACGAGCCGTAGATTTTATTACTTTTGCAACCCAAAATTGTAAGCATTATGTTTGAAGGATTAAGCGATAGACTGGACCGCTCTTTTAAAATTCTGAAAGGGCAGGGACGTATTACTGAAATCAATGTGGCTGAGTCGGTTAAGGAAATCAGAAAAGCGCTGATTGAGGCTGACGTAAGCTATAAAATTGCCAAACAGTTTACGGCTGATGTAAAAGAAAAGGCTCTTGGTCAGAATGTGCTCACGGCTGTGAAACCAGGTGAGCTTATGGTGAAAGTTGTTCATGATGAACTGGCTGCCCTCATGGGGGGTGAGCAGGTGGATATCAACATCAAAGGAAATCCGGCCGTAATCCTCATTGCTGGTTTGCAAGGCTCCGGTAAAACGACTTTCTCAGCCAAGTTGGCCAACTATTTAAAATCGAAAAAAAGTAAAAAGGTACTGCTGGTAGCCGGCGATGTGTATCGTCCGGCTGCTATTGAACAATTGAAAGTGCTTGGCGGGCAGGTGGATGTAGAAGTTTTTACCGAAGCAGACAATAAAAACCCGGTCCAGATTGCCAAGCATGCCGTAAAGTATGCCCGCGACAATAATAAAAATGTGGTGATTGTCGATACCGCCGGTCGTTTGGCAGTGGATAAGCAGATGATGGATGAAATCTCATCTGTCAAAAAGGCCATTAACCCGCAGGAGACACTTTTCGTGGTGGATGCCATGACTGGTCAGGATGCCGTCAATACTGCTAAAACGTTTAACGACCGGCTCAATTTTGATGGTGTGGTTCTCACCAAATTGGATGGCGATACCCGTGGTGGTGCTGCCCTCACCATTCGTTCGGTGGTGGAGAAGCCTATAAAGTTTGTGGGGATTGGTGAGAAAATGGATGCTCTTGACCTTTTCCACCCTGCTCGTATGGCAGACAGGATTCTGGGTATGGGCGACATCGTTACGCTGGTAGAAAAAGCTCAGGAACAATTTAATGAGGAAGAGGCCCGTAAGCTGCAAAAGAAAATTGCTAAAAACCAGTTTAACTTTGACGACTTTCTGAATCAAATTCAGCAAATCAAGAAAATGGGGAATATCAAAGACCTCATGGCTATGATTCCTGGTATGGGAAAAGCCATGAAAGATATGGATATCGATGATGATGCATTCAAAAGTATAGAGGCCATTATCCATTCCATGACGCCTCAGGAGCGTGATAATCCACAGCTACTCAACGGTCCGCGCCGAAAACGGATTGCCTCGGGAAGTGGTACAACCATTCAGGAAGTCAACCGCTTGATAAAACAATTTGGCGAAACCAGCAAAATGATGAAGAAGATGACCACCGGAAAAGGCAAAAATATGATGCGCATGATGGGTGGTCGCGGTTAATTTTCAATATAATAAATCATGGCAAAGAGAAAAAAAGCAGTAATTATCGATGGCCGTAAGGTTGCCACGGAAATCAAAGAATCTATTAGAAAAGAGGTGGCAGAAATGATTGATAGTAATGATGTCAATCCCCATCTTGCCGCCGTATTGGTGGGCAATGACCCCGCCAGTGAGACCTATGTGGCCAGCAAGGAAAAGGCTGCACATGCTGTGGGAATGGTTTCTTCCACCTATCGCTATCCTGATGATATTACAGAAAAAGAGCTGTTGGAAGTGGTTGACTACCTGAATAGTGATGAAGAAATTGATGGTTATATCGTACAGCTCCCACTGCCCAAACACATTGATGAAAATAAGATTATTCACCGTATTAATCCCGCCAAAGATGTGGACGGCTTTACACCGGAAAATGTGGGTAAAATGGTGCTGGGACAACCGTCTTTTCTCTCGGCAACTCCTTCCGGTATTATGGAACTTCTAAAATATTACAAGATTCCCGTTGCCGGAAAACATTGTGTTGTGCTGGGTCGTTCCAACATTGTGGGTCGTCCCATGAGTATTTTACTTTCTCAGAAAGATGATGCTGCCAATGCTACTGTGACCCTTTGCCACAGTGCTACGAAAAATTTGGAAGAGATCATTCGCTCGGCTGATATTTTGGTTGCTGCCATCGGGAAACAGCAGTTTGTAAAAGCCGATATGGTAAAAGAGGGGGTTGTGGTAATTGATGTGGGTATTCATCGTATTAAAGACGAAACTAAAAAATCGGGTTACCGCCTGGTGGGTGATGTGGATTTTGATGAGGTAGTAAAAAAGGCTTCCTTTATCACGCCGGTTCCGGGTGGTGTTGGTCCTATGACTATTGCCATGTTGCTCAAAAATACCTTGCTGGCGCATAAGAAAGAAATTTATTCCTAACCTAACCGGACAAACCGGAATGAAGAAAACAGAAGCATCCCTGCTGGACGGAGGCCGGAAACTTCCGGTGATGGAGGAATTTTATACACTTCAGGGTGAAGGTTTCAACACTGGGAAAGCAGCCTACTTTGTCCGTGTGGGCGGTTGCGATGTGGGCTGTGCATGGTGCGACAGTAAAGAGTCGTGGAATGCAGAACTTTTTCCTCCCGTTCCGGTAGAAGAAGTGGTGAAAAGAGCAGCAGCCACGCCAGCCAAAACAGTGGTGGTAACGGGTGGTGAGCCATCTCTTTACTCGCTGGGTATTTTTACTAGAGTTCTGAAGGAACATCGAATAACTACTATGGTTGAAACCTCGGGTGCACATCCGCTGAGCGGAACGTGGGATTGGATTTGCCTTTCACCCAAGAAAAATTCGCCGCCGCGAAAAGAAATTTTTTCCCTTGCCCATGAACTGAAAGTGGTTATACAAAAAGAAACTGATTTGCGATGGGCGGAGGAAAATGCTGTGTTCGTTAACCCCGGATGTCATCTTTTTTTGCAGCCCGAGTGGAGTGTAGCCCCGCAAATTATGGAAATGCTCACCGATTATGTTATGCAATATCCCCAATGGCGCATCTCGCTCCAGGCGCATAAATATATGGGAATTCCGTAAGAATATTTTTTTGTTGACTATCCCTATCGGTATTTAGGGGTATTGTTGGTATCAATCCTCTTTGAGTTTTCGTTACATTTGTTGCCGGTCTGAATTGTTGTTCAAATCCAAATATCCGGTGAATTATTGGGGAATATATAAAAAGCTTTACACTGTGCCACAGGCTCTGTACAGATACAGAGCTACTTTTCTTTTGTTGGTATTTCTTTCAGTACCTTGTTTTGTCCTTAACATGCAGGCACAACAACATTCGGATAAAAAAACCATGAAAATTTTCGGGCAGGCGAAAGCAGCTTACCAGGCCAATCATTTTTTACGGGCTGAACTTTATCTAACAAAAGTTTTGAAACGTGATGCCGGATTTGTCAAAGCTTACCTTTTGCAGGGCGATATTTTCGCTTCGCGACAACGCTTTGGTAAGGCTATCTCAAGTTACCGACAAGCACTTTCTTTTGATTCGGTTTCCTGGCCGGTTACTTTTTTTGTATTGGCAGGATGGGAATACAAAACCGGAGATTATGCCGCTTCGCTGCAGGATGTGCAGCATTTTCTGAAATTTAATAATAAACACGCGGCGCGTTACCAAAAGGCTGAAGAATTGCTGAAAAAAGCTGCTTTTGCTGCTGATGCCGTTGCCCATCCCGAAGAGACAAGTTTAACGAAATTAAATCCGGACATCAATACTCCGGCAAATGAGTACATCAATTTTGTGGATGAGGAGCAGAGACAACTCATTTTTACCCGAAAAGTTTTGGAACACCGACAGGGGAAGCCGGTTTATAAAGAGCATTTTTTCATGACTCTCAGGCGTGATGGTAGATGGCAGCCGCCAAAAAGAATACTTTTTTCCTGGGATTCGACACTGAACATGGGTGGCATGAACCGTTCGGCAGATGGCAGAACCATGTATTTTACAGGTTGTTACTGGCCACGTAGTTTTGGAAGCTGTGATATTTATGTTAGTAGAAAGCTGGGACAGCACTGGCAGCTTCCAAAACAATTGGATGGGAATGTGAATACCTCCGGATGGGATTCGCAGGCGGTGATCTCATCCGATAAAAAACGGCTGTTCTTTACATCCAAGAGGTCTGGTGGTCTGGGTGGGGCGGATATCTGGATGTGTGTCAGGCAGGCAAATGGCCGTTGGGGGAAAGCCATCAATCTCGGTGATAGCATCAACACCCCTGGTAACGAAGTGGCGCCATTTCTGCATGCCGATGGCCTGACGCTCTATTTCTCTTCCGATGGCCGAACGGGACTGGGTGGTTACGATCTTTATGTTTCCCGTGAAGACAGTGCAGGTGATTGGTCCAAAGCGGTGAATCTCGGTTTCCCTGTCAATACCAAAGCCAACGAACTAAATATTTTTGTAAGCCTGGATGGCCGCCAAGCCTGGCTCTCCTCCAACCGGGATACAACCAACACCGGTTTTGATATCTTCTCTTTTCCGGTTTATGACCAAATACGACCCGGTAAGGTGCTTTTTGTCAAAGGAGATGTGCGAGATGCCCGTAGCGGCAAAAAGCTGGTAGCTACCGTTGTGCTCACCAATTTGACCAATGGCCGTACGGTGGATTCGGTAGCTTCCGATGCTGTTACCGGACGCTTTCTGATGGTGTTACATGCCGGAACAGATTATGCTTTCAATATTCAAAAGAGAGGGTATCTGGTTTATTCTCAGGGTTTTAATTTGAAAAAATTTCCAGGTATAACATCTTTAAACAAGATATTTGCATTGGAACCGGTGACAAAAGGAGCCGTAATGCGTTTGCACAACATCTGTTTTGGATTTGACAGTTCCGTCCTTCGTCCTTCGGCTATTCCTGAGTTGGATAAGCTAATCAGGTTCCTAAAGGAAAATTCTAAAATAAAAATTCTCATTGCCGGTTACACCGATAATGTGGGCAGCGCCAGTTATAACCTAAAACTATCACAAGAACGTGCAAAAGCTGTTTTCAACTTTTTGGTTTCCAAAGGTATTTCTGCCTGGCGTATGCAATACAAAGGTTTTGGAAATACGCATCCTCTTTCGATAAACGATTCGCCTCAAGGCCGGGCAGCCAACCGTAGGACGGAAATTGTGATAAAGTGAGTTCTCTATCTCCTCTCAGCGGAGAAAACACTACAATTCAATCTGTAGTCTGTCATAAGCTAAATGGATGAAATCGGGAAGCCCTTTTTCCACCTCCTCGTGAAAACCCAGTAGGTGACTTATGTGGGTAATGTAGGCCTGTTCGGGACGGAGAAATTCCAGTATTTTAACAGCTTCGTCAAGACAAAAGTGAGAGGGATGTGGTTTCTTGCGTAAAGCATTGAGAACGATGATTTTGCTATCTGCCATACGAGCCAGTGTTTCGCTCGGGATATAGTTGGTGTCGGTGAGGTAAGAAAAGTCGCCGATGCGAAATCCCAGAACCTCCATTTTCATGTGCAGCGCCGGTAGCGGAGTGACTTCCATGTTCCCCACCCGGAATTTTTCGTGTCCGATGGGAATGGTATGAAAATCAGGAGTCCCACGATAGCGGATCTCGGAAAAGGCATAAGAAAATTCTCTTTGAATAGCTTCAATATCACGGGGAAGTGCGTAAACATCCATGGCCTTTTTATAAAGGTAATTAAAAGAGCGCACATCATCAAGTCCTGCTATGTGATCTTTGTGGCAGTGTGTGACGAGTATGGCATCCAGCTTTTTGATATTTTCGCGCAACAGTTGGTAACGGAAATCCGGTCCGGCGTCAATGTTGATATGAAAACTGTCCTGCTCAATATGAACAGAGCTTCGTAACCGGTGGTCTTTTTTGCTCCCTTTGGTACAAACATCGCACGGACAGGCAATCACCGGGACGCCTTGCGAAGTTCCTGTTCCGAGAAAAGTGATCTTCATGCTTTGCACTTCTGTAATTCTTCGCCAAAGGTAGGTTTTTCAAAGCAATGTTGAACAAGGAATATTAAATGATGAATAGAATGGCCCTACCTGAATCTTTTTCTTTTGCTGTAAACCTTTTTCGGAGCCAAATAGTTGTTTGACAGCTACTTAACTATTGAATGACAATTGTTGACAAGCGCTTGACCACTTTCTGACTTTGACCAAAATGTACTGTAGGTGCTAAATAATCTTTCTGACAAAAATTATCATCGTCTTCCTATCCAAATTCTTATTATTTTTACATCGTTCCTAAAAAACAAAAAGAAAATTATTTTAAAGGAGATGAAGGAAAGGAAGGCGGAAAAGGCCGGTTCCACAACACAAGCAAACAAAAATACGACAGCAGAAGCTTATTTTAAAGAACAGGTGAAAAACCCGGGGTTGTTTTTTTGTCTTAATCATGCGGAAGAATGGAATGAAACAGAAGCTTTTATACGAAAGGTTTTGCGGGATTATCCCAATCTGAAAGTGCTGGTTTATTACGCTGGTGGCAGAATGGAACAAAAACCGGTGGCAGCACATTTATTGGTAACGGACAAAAAGGATTTTAACCTTTTCGGAAAGGAAAAACCGGTTTTGAAACAATGGCTTGAGGAGCAAAGCTTTGACTTGTTGCTGGTTTTTTCCCGAAAGGAAAATAAAAGGTGTAGAAAGCTGAACAACGCCATTAATACGCGACTGAGGGTTGGATGGTCTGTGGACGTAGAAGAACCGCAGGAAGACATTAGCCTGGGGAAACCCGGTGAGAAAATAAGTTATGACACTTTTTACAGCGAATTAAAAAAATATTTTAAGCAAATGAATATTAAACTTTTACCATGAAAATCAAAACTAATCTCAAAGGCACCGGTGTTGCCATTGTAACGCCTTTTCACAATTATGGAACTATTGATTTCAGTAGTCTTGAAAAGTTGCTGGATTACATTATTAACGGTGGTGTTGATTTCATTGTTGCTTTGGGAACTACAAGCGAGGCTTCAACGCTTACTGCTGATGAAAAGGATGCTGTTATGGGTTTCGTGAAGGATACGGTTGGTGGGCGAGTACCCATCGTAATGGGATTGGGTGGCAACAGTACCCATGCCGTGGTCGGAAAAATTAAAAAGACCAATTTCGATGGAATCGATGCCATTCTTTCGGTAGCACCATCTTACAATAAGCCGAACCAAAAAGGTATCTACAACCATTTTAAAAATATAGCAGGTTCCTGCCCTGTACCTGTGATTTTGTATAACGTCCCAGGTCGGACTTCCAGTAATATTGCTACGGAGACAACACTGCAACTTGCCTGTGATTTTGAAAATATCGTTGCCGTTAAAGAGGCTTCAGGCAACATGACCCAGGTGATGGATATCCTTCGGCAAAAGCCAGAAGGTTTCAAAGTATTTTCGGGCGAAGATGCCCTTGCTTTACCGCTGATGTGTCTTGGCGCTTCGGGCGTTATTTCGGTGGTTGCCAACGCGCTTCCTGCAAAATTTTCCCAAATGATAAATCTGCTGCTGCAAGGAAAACAAAAAAGAGCACTGGAGCTGCATTATGCCCTGCTTCCGGTCATTACACAGTTATTTGCCGATGGTAATCCTGCCGGGGTGAAGGCTGCATTGGAGATTAAAGGAATTGTTAAAAACAACCTGCGTTTGCCTATGGTGAAAGCTAATAAAGCAGTCTATTTTGCCCTGCAAAAATTGCTACAGGAATTTCAGTAAAAACATTTTAAAAACCGTTTATGAAACGTCTGCTTTTTTTGCTCTTTCTTGCAGGAAGTATTGGCTTTCTCCCCCTGAAAGCTCAGCAAATAAGGTCGTCGAAATATGAACGATACCTGCAAAAACGCGGAGAGGTCTATTTTAAATTTCTTTTTACTGACAGGCAACAGATCCGGCAGCTTGGCCATTTTATCTCTTTGGATAATGTTAAGACGGACAGCGTTTTTGCTTATGCCAATGCCAAGGGCTTTATCCGGTTCTTACAAACCGGCATCCCTTATACCATTCTCATCCCGCCATCAGAGCGCTTGGGAAAACAGCGGCTTCTACCTGGAAGCTTCAAAAATTCATACGGATGGGATTATTATCCGTCTTACAATCAATATGTTCGTTTGATGCAGGACTTTCAAAAGAATTATCCGGCAATATGTAGGGTGGTGAGTATTGGAAAATCGGTTCAGGGCAGGGATTTGCTTTTTGCACATATTGGTCATTTGAACGATACGCTCCTTTCTGCTCCTCAGTTTATGTACACTTCCACTATGCACGGTGACGAAACAACCGGTTATATTTTGATGCTACATCTGATTGATTATCTGTTGAGTAATTATGGTGTAAAGCCCGAAGTCACCACTTTAATAGACAGCGTGGATATTTGGATAAACCCACTGGCTAATCCGGATGGAACCTATGCCGGCGGAAATGCCTCGGTTTACGGAGCCATCCGTTTTAATGCCAACCATGTTGATTTGAATCGCAATTATCCTGATCCCAAAGATGGCCAGCATCCCGATGGACATGTATGGCAGCCCGAAACAGTTGCATTTATGAACTTTGCCAATACACACCATTTTGTTTTGTCGAGTAACATGCACACCGGTTCCGAAGTAGCCAATTATCCGTGGGATACCTGGGCAGTACTCTCGGCAGATGATACCTGGTGGAAGGAGGTGTGCCGTCAGTATGCTGATACTGTACATGCCTACGCCCCGGCGGGCTATCTTACTGCGTCAAATAATGGAATTACAAATGGATATGACTGGTATAGTATATCCGGAGGCAGGCAGGATTATATGAATTATTTTCAACACGACCGTGAATTTACACTGGAATTATCAGATACCAAAATGCCCGATCCGGCTACGATGCCTCAATTTTGGGAGGATAATTATCGCTCGCTGCTGGATTACATACACCATGTTCTGGATGGATTAAGGGGAACGGTAACTGATAGTATTTCTGGGAAACCGCTAAAGGCGGAAATTTTTATTGTAAATCACGACCTAGACAACTCGCAGGTTTATACTGACTCGGTAAGCGGCCTCTATTTCCGGCCGGTTTATGCCGGGACTTATGATTTTAGGTTTACTGCTGCCGGCTATCGTTCAAAAAATGTGAAAAATGTCCGGATCGTTAATGGAAAACCCACGGTACTGAATGTAGTGCTGGTATCCGACAGCACTACCGGTATCCGACAGCAAAAAATCCACGGAGTGCAGGTATATCCCAACCCTGCTTCCGACAAGATTTATTGTACGGATTTTTCGGAAAACAGTATGGCTTTTGTCGTTGACCTTTCCGGAAAAGTTATTCTCTCGCAAAAAGTAACCAATGGTGGAGCGCTGAACATTAGTGTGTTACCTAGAGGTGTCTATTTCCTGAAAGTCGTTTCCGGCGATAAAACAGTTCTGCGAAAATTTGTTAAGAGGTAGTAGGTTAATAATATTTCTGATGGAGAGCC
>VAPM010067855.1_pt1 | contig 10447 bp, 6 predicted proteins | sample 3395091 | NCBI WGS metagenome assembly VAPM01 (sample SAMN08290445, study PRJNA428436) | hydrothermal vent metagenome | isolation source: Deep-sea hydrothermal vent chimney 3 | place: Pacific Ocean: Juan De Fuca Ridge | reverse complement strand
CGGCTGACGATTTTAAGAAAACGATGCTGGTGAGCCTGTTAAAGCATGATGCTTCATCCGCTGTACGTGCTTCAGTCGTACTAGTACTGGATGAGTTGATACCAGAGAATGACTTTGAGCTGATGCAATGCTTAATACTGCAATGTGTTAAGCACGATAAAGATGAGTTTGTGCTAAAAGCAGCACTAAAAGTTATGCAGAGTTGTCTGTTTAAATTTAATCATTCACAGGTTTCTCTGTGGATTGAAAAACTTTTACCCTGTTGTCAGTTATTACATAGTGAAAGTTCGTTACTATCTATTCGCCGCACAGCTGCTCAGGTTATGGAGTGGTTCTGGTTATATCAAAATCAATCAGCTTTCAATTTATATAATACATTGCAGATTCATTTGCATCACTGTGCGGACGGTCAACGGGTACTCATCTCTGCTGAAGACATGAAGTGTGATCCATTGCAATTAGGGCGGGTGATGTCATTGCTTTCTCAGCAGGACTTTTGTTTAAGTCTGGAAAAAGGCTGGAGAGGATATTATCTGCGAAAGGGTGAGCGCTTTGGCTTTCGCTGGTGGCGTTTTCTGCATGAATTTCGTAACAGTTCTACGGATAAGCGCCAGTCACATCGTCATACCATCGGTCGCCATTATTATGGTTTACTGCATGCTCCCAGCAGTATTATGAGTGAGCTTGCAGAAACTCGAGTGCCGGGTGAGCCTTTATATATTTCAGAAGAAAATGCTTCGCGTTATTATTTGCCACTGGTTGACCATGCGCTGGCAGCATTAGATCAGGGCTGGCCAACAAAATATTTTCGAATAGTAACGGCCGAAGGTGTAACCCGGCTATTACCTCCAGAGAACGTATTTAAGCGATTAAAAGCACATTTGCAAATATCGTCAAATTTTTGCGAATATTCACGTATGAGAAACTGGCAGAACAATGATGGTGATCCCTCTGATTATATTCAGGCACTACTTAATCTGGGGTTTAAAGTTGAATTTTTATCACACTCGAAAAATCTGGATAATAAACTTAGCGACGATCAATCTGTAAGCCGTTTCTTTCCGGCAATCATCCCGTTTAGCTGGAATAACCATTTGCAAAATCTCGAAGATTATTTTTTCTCAGTGTATGAAAACACCCTGTTTCACCTTGGTGTATTTGTATTGCTGGTTAGTGGCTATTTTTTTACCAGACATGTTGTTTTGAATAAAATGATGCGCCGTGCCCGAAATAAAATTCCGTTAGTGATTGGTGGTTGGGGAACGCGTGGCAAATCAGGTACTGAACGTTTAAAAGCCGCATTGTTTAATGCGTTGGGGTATTCCGTTGTTTCTAAAACCACAGGCTGTGAAGCGATGTTTTTGCATTCACCAACGTTTGGTCCTTTACGTGAAATGTTTTTATTCAGGCCTTATGACAAAGCCACAATATGGGAGCAGTTTGATGTGGTTACTATGTCGCAAAAGCTTAATTGCGATGTTTTCTTGTGGGAATGCATGGGGCTAACACCTTCCTATGTGCATGTATTACAGCGTGACTGGATGCGGGATGATATCGCGACCATTACCAATACTTATCCTGATCACGAAGATTTACAGGGGCCTGCAGGTTATGATATTCCGCGGGTTATGACGAATTTTATTCCCCGAAAATCTATCCTGATTACGTCTGAGGAACAGATGTTGCCGGTGTTAAGTGACAGTGCCCGACAATTGAATACGCGTTTACGAAGTGTTGGCTGGCTGCAGGCTGGTTTGATTTGTGATGATGTTCTGCAGCGTTTTCCGTATGAGGAGCATCCATACAATATTGCACTGGTACTGGAAATGGCTGATGAACTGGGTATTGAGCGGGATTTTGCGCTGAAAGAAATGGCCGATAATGTGGTGCCGGATCTGGGCGTACTAAAAACCTTCCCCGTGGTTAACTTGCAAGGCAGACAGCTGGAGTTTATTAATGGAATGTCTGCGAATGAACGTTTTGGTGCGCTGGGAAACTGGTCGCGTATGCAAATGGACCAGCATGACTTAAGCCTTGATGCGGATATATGGATTACAACAATTATAAATAACCGTTCTGACCGGGTTGCCCGTTCACAGGTGTTTGCTAACATTATGGTGCAGGATATTGCGGTTGACCGGCATATTTTAATCGGTGATAACCTGCAGGGCTTACTCGGTTATATTCATGATGCCTGGAACTCACAACAGTTGAGCCTGTTTACTGATGGGCAGAGTCGAGCGTTAGAACGTTTACAATCAATGGCGATACAGTTGCGTGTTCCTATTAGTGAACATCAGGTGAGTCAACGTTTACGCGCAATGATCAAAGGTTTGAATATCGAAATTGATGACCTGTCATGGCAAAAAATATTGACTCAGAAAGAGGTGTTGCAGCAGTTACTATCAGATCAAAAATGTATTTATAGTGACAGAGTTTGTGAGCAGTTTAATCAGGACTTAATATCTTTTCAGCAATACCAGTTGCTGGAGAAAATGCTAGCTGAAAACACGGATGCATCTATTATTGATGCGTCTTTTAAACGTCAGAGCTGGAACTGGTTTGAAAATAAGCTGCTGTTAGTCGAAAATTTTTATGCACGGGGGGATGAAGTTGTTAATTATATTTTAGAGCAGACACCGCCGGGATTAAAAAGTCGTATTATGGGTATGCAGAATATTAAGGGTACCGGTCTGGATTTTATCTATCGCTGGCAGGCATGGGAGAGTTGTTATCTGGCATGTGAACAGCTAATCGCTAAAGATCCGTTGATTGCAGAGGATGCACTTAAGCGATTAAGCCGTTTTCAGGAGTTTGGCGTGTTATGCGAAGAAAAAGTTTTACAAAGTATCGATGATGTTAAAAATAAAAACTGGACACAACGTGAAGACATTCAGGCAGAGCTGGCACTGGTTGAGCAAGATTTAAAAAAAGCGGTAGAGATTAGTCGACAAAAAAATAAGTCTGATGGTAATGATAACAAACGTTTATCACGACGCTGGCTATTAAGGCTAGCCGAATATGTAGAGGCCTTTATGGATGCCGGTGATGCGGTGAAGCGTCGTAAACAGGCTAACCAGATTTATCAGGATATGATTGATAAGCGGATTAGTCATGAGCGTGCAGCTGTTGAATTACAGCTGCTGAATAAACGTCAGAAAGGTGGCTGGGGTAGCGAGTATGTTAATCAATTAGGCGGTTGAAATTTGCCGGATATGTTTAGAATGACTTTCATTGTGGTGCTGTTTACTTTTTAATATATTGATCAGAGTCGCTCTGGTGTTTTCACAGCACAAAAAGTTGCTGGATCTTCGATACATATATTCGGAGATGACAGGCTTTTATGTTGTCTTAATTGTTTTTGCTATAAGTCATTTTCTGTGAAATGTGACATAATTTTTAAAACAACCAAAATAAGCAGTCATCCCCGAATGCTTGTGTCGGGGATCCAGTGTTTTATGTAGTGCAGAGTCGCTAGATTCCTGACATAAACATTCGGGAATGACGAAGTTTTTTTGATTTTTTATGCACTCTTTAAGGATGCATAAAAAATTATGTTTTAAGGCCGTGAAAATTTATTCACTGACAATAGCCTGCCTACGCAGGTACGGCGATAATATTTTAGTTAATGGGATGCGGTGAAGTATTTTATGAAAATGCCTGCAAAAATTTCTCAACAAATAAATCATAATCTGCTGCAGGTAATTTATTTATGCCGGCTGCCGCTTTTCTACCGCCACCACTTTCAAACTGTCTGCATAACTCATCTGCACCGGTTTTATTGCTGAGGGGTGCGCGTACACTCACCAGAAAACTTTTATCAGCCTGTTCGGTTAGCATTGCATGAGCACGGCTTGGGTTTTCAGTTGCCAGCTGATTTGCATAAACACCACTGACTCGACGCGCCCATTTTTCATTCGGTAGCAAGGTAATGCTGTGGGTGTTGCTCTGCGTAACCGGTTTACAGCGTTCAACCTGCTGCATGTCTTCTTTATAGCCATTTTCTAAAATCTGGTAGTTTTCATCGGCTTCAATAAAGGCAAACGGGTTTTTATAATGGCTGACTTTGCGGTATAAGTCATCGGGCGTGAATATCAGGTCACTTAGTGAGGAGCCATAGCCATTGTAATTGAGGCAGGTGCCGAGTAGCTCAAGTTGTGATAATTGCGCTTTAGATAATGCCAGTGGTTTAGCTGCAGTTATTGCTGATTGATGTAAGTTATCACCAAATGCTGCAGTGACGGCCCAGGCTAAATATTGTTGTTGCAGATGCTGATTAACCAGCAGGCTGGTGCAAACATTGGCATCGGTATTAATGTGGGCTTGCAGGTTTTTATGCTGTGGGATTTCTCCTGCGAAATGGTGGTCGAAATACGCTATCTCGGCATCTGTATCTAAGAGTCTTTGTAGGTCATCTCTATTTTTATCCAGCGATATATCCAGCACCAGTATCCGGTCTGCGGCTTTTGCCTCGACATTTTTTAGTAGATTAATGTCACGTTTTATACCCGTAACTAATGTGCTTGATTGCGGGTTAGCCAGCCTCATCTGATGAAGCGCGCAGATTCCATCAGCGTCGCCATTAAATACATCAATGTAGTCCATTTAATTACCGTACCTTTTGTGAAAATTGTATATGCACTGTAGCAGATTTTGTGGAGATAAAGATCTGTTATTAGTATCTAAGAATGTAAGTATTTCACAGATAAGTAATTAAGGAAATTCCCTATGGACAATATCGCGTAATTTGATGAAAGTTCATCCTTGATCAGGTTTTCCTGATTCTATCGTTTTTTATCCACCCCACCAGGAGACGTAAAATGAAAAATTATTTCTTGCCCCATACGCTATTCTAATTTTCAGTTAGTCGCACAAAAGGGAGATATTTGTTTAAGGAACCGTTACTTATTAATTAAGAGGTTTCATAATGAAAAGAAGACAATTTTTAAAAATGGGTGCTGCAGGTCTTGCAACATCCTTATCAACGGCGGGTTTGCTAAGCTGGGCTCCACGTGCTTATGCTATCACCGTGAACAAAACCTACTATATTACTGATGGATTTATTGTCCAGCCTGATGGGCAGAGTGTCTATTTTAAAGGCTACAGCGATAACGCTTCGTCGTTAACCGTTCCCGGCCAGTCATTAATTGTGCAGGAAGGTGATAGTGTCAATATTACTATCGTTAATACTTTAAGCACCGATCACAGTTATGTTATTGATGGAGTGGTTGATAGTGGTCGTATTCGCGGTGGCCGAACTGAAACGGTTAGCTTTACTGCCGGCGCAGCGGGTTCCTATATGTTTTATGATAATCGCAATGCACCATATAACCGTCTACTGGGCTTACATGGTGGTCTGGCTATTATGCCTAATGGCTCAAGCGATGAGCTGTATGCGGGAAGCCGAACATTTAAGCAGCAGTACTTCTGGGTTATCAATGATATCAATCCACGATGGCATGACGACTTAAGGCGTGGTCGAACTCCTTCAAGTAAATTCGAACCTTTTTATTTCACCATCAATGGTTTAAGTATGCGGGTTCCCGGTCACCCTGATTATACTAATCCGGATATTGATGCGGGCTACAATCCGCAAACCCGGATTGAAGGTAGTATCGGTGATCGTGCATTAATTAGAACGCTGCATGCGGGCATGTGTGTGCACTCAATGCACTGGCATGCAAACCATGTTGAGTGGCTGACTCGAAATGGTCAGGTGCTATCGGATGTGTGGGAAAAAGACACTATTTTATTGCCGAATAATAAAGGCAAACTAGATGTGATTTATCCATTTGATCCGCCACCCGATGCTTATCCGTCAGTTACAAAGGGTAAGTTCCCAATGCATTTCCACGATGAAATGACACAAACCGCCGGCGGTGGACTGTACCAGTTCGGCGTTGCTACAACCATTTCATTTAAATAGGGGAAAGTATTATGTTTGATATATTAAAGCCAGTTTATATGGGGCATCGTTCTCGCGGCGGTATGGGTGGCAGAGGTTCCAGGGGGACTACCACAACAACTACTACAACTCCCAGCACTCCCAGTACTACCAGCAGCGGCGGTGGTGGTGGTGGTGGCGGCGGCATGGGCGGTGGCGGTATGGGTGGCGGGTGCTATACCTACCCTGACTCACCGGCGACGCCGGGATTAACCACGGCGGATATTACGTTTAATCGCAGCATTTATATGAATGGTTCCATGAGAATGGATGATGGCAGGCGCGTCACTATCTGGGGATTTACCGATGGCGGTGGTGGTGGCATGGGCGGTGGCGGTATGGGGGGGGGATCGTTTCCATCTGCACCGATTCGCGTTACCCAGGGTCAGGTCGTGCATACGGTATTATCCAACCCTGGCATGATGTGGCTACATACTATTCATCATCATGGTATTGAACCCAGCACTGAAAATGATGGTGTCGGGCATTATTCATTTGATGTGCGCGGTACTTATACATATCAGTGGAAAGCGTCTCATGCGGGCACCTATTTCTATCATTGTCATACCAATACGGTATTACATGCTGAAATGGGTATGTATGGTGCGTTGATTATTGATCCACCTGAAGGGCAGGGTACGCTGTTTGCAGGCGGCCCGACTTATGATGTGGAAGCTATCTGGGCCTGTGATGAAATTGATTCCAGCTGGCATAATCTAAACTGGAGTGCGGGTACCTGTGGTGGTGATGTTGGGCTGAATAGTTTAAACCCGGATTACTTTATTATTTCCGGCGTTGACGGAGCTCGTTCAGCATTAACCAACCCCGCCGTTGCGACCACCGTTAGTGTCGGCCAAACACTGCTGGTGCGTTACATCTGTGCGGGTTATCTACCTCAGCGCATTACTTTTGGCGGCTTAACTGCACAGGTTGTCATGTCAGATGGACGTGCGCTGCCTAACCCTGTTGAGGTGACATCACTGGATGCCTGTTCAGCTGAACGTTATGACTGCTTATTTCAACCGGACACGGCGGGTGTTTATGACGTAACAGTGGATACACTGGACTGGGTAACCGGGGAGGTGTTGGGTACCGCAAGAACGCGTATTACCGTCGTTTAAAAACCGCAGAATATTGATTGTCATTCCCGGATGCATGTGTCGGGAATGACAAACTTAATAAGTGCAGTGATGCACATCATTGACTAATCTGTTATTTCTTAATCATCTCTCCATTTAAACTTCTTTACTAAAGTGAAATCAAATCGTTTTTTAGCGCGCGGATATCTGTAATCTGCGTCATTTGAGTTGATCTGTATCAATTTTTTCAATGAAGTAATTTAAAGTTCTTAATTATAAGAAACTTTGTCTGAATTAAAAACTCACAAGATTTAATCAAGTAATTTCGCTGGCATAAAAAACAGCGTAATTTCATTTTGATTATAGTGAATTTCATACAATAATAATGAATGGAGATCATCATGAATAATAAGAAAAATAAAGTTTTACCGGTTGTCTTTGTGCTTTCTATGTTAGCGGCTTCGTATGCCGGGGTGGTTAGCGCAGACTCTTTAGATAAAAAATTGCAACAGTGTAAACAGGCGTTCTCTGTTTCACATAAGCAGGATGCAACTCAGGTAGTTGCGACGGCAGCAAAGTTAAAGCATCTTAAATTAATGAAAGAAATTTTGCATGAGCTTAATATGAAAAATGCAAACAAGAAATTGAGTGATGCTGATATGCAGGAAAATGTGATGGTGATGTCGCATCTACTGGAAATGCTGGTGGATGAAAACTTGAGTGAAAAAGATCAGAGTTGGAATCTGAATTACTAATCATTGTTATAAGCCACACACTTCGGGTGTGGCTTTTTTCTTATTAAAATTCATATGTTGATGAAAATAGACCTGTCACCGCGGATCAGCTTAAAAAAATCGCGGATCACTGATTACGTTTGATTATTTTAATCGGCAATATAAAAATCCTGTAGTGCAATATATTTCAGCATCCTGTCAATAAACAGGCGTGTTTTTTTCGGTACATGATTACGGCTGGGATACATTATGTAAGTGGATGCAAAGGCCTTGAAATTAATCTTCGGTAATACCGGAACTAAAGAGCCGTTGTTAATTTCGTGACTGCATTCAGACAATAACGTTAGACCAATGCCAATGCTATTTTGTGCCGACTTTAATAAGGCATATCCATCATTGACTTTGGTGTGTGCGTTAACCGATAAGTTTTTTATTTCAGTGCCTTCATAATAAGCCCAGTTATTCATAATTCCGTTATCATTCGCGTAAACCACAAAGCGATGTTTTAAAAGATCAGCGATTGAATCGGGTGTGCCGTATTGTTTTAAGTAATTCGGAGAAGCCAGCATAACCAGTTTATTATTTGTAAGTTTGCGGGCAATTAATGACGAGTCCTGTGGCGAGGTAATGCGAATGGCTACATCATAACGCTCGCCGACTATATCGACATAACGATCTTCCAGACGTAAATCAATTTTCAGTTCAGGGTAATCTTCAGTCAGTGTTTTAATCACTGGCATTACATGCAGCCGGCCAAAGTGACTGGTGCTGGAAATTCGTAGCTCACCTGTTACATCATCACGTAATGAGGCAACCAATGCATCGGTTTCCATTAACTGGCTGCGCACACTACTGGCATGTTCATAAATAGCCACCCCCGCTTCTGTGAGACTCAGGCTGCGGGTCGTGCGATTTAACAGGCGTACACCCAGATGTTGTTCGAGTTGTGCTATATGTTTGCTGACAATCGAGCGGTTAATGTTTCTATAAAGGGCGGCTTTGCTGAAGCTACCGCTGTCGACAACATCGGCAAATAAGACTAATCGGCTGGCAACATCCATGAATGCTCCATTGTTTCCAAAATAGAAACATATATACGCTATTTTGGTGCTTATTGAAAGCCAATCTGATGGTTATACTCTGTCTGGAAATAGCTGGAAGCACGCTTCAATTGTGATACTAAATAACAAATTAAGGAATCTACATGTCGGAATCTCAATTATTAACAACGTTGAAAATGGGAGATTTAACACTCTCTAACAGAATGGTAATGGCACCGCTAACACGTAACCGGGCAGGAGAAGGCAACGTACCGTGTGATCTAAATACGCTTTACTATAAGCAGCGCGCCAGTGCGGGCTTAATCATTACGGAAGCCAGTCAGATTTCAAAAACCGCACTCGGTTATCCGGCTACACCGGGCATTCATACTGATGAGCAAGTGACGGGCTGGAAAAAAATCACCGATGCGGTACATAAAAAGTCCGGCTTAATTTTTATACAGTTGTGGCATGTCGGGCGTATTTCACATCCATCTATGCTGCCAGAAAATAGTTTACCCGTTGCGCCTTCGGCTATTCGTCCACAGGGTGATGCGGTTACCTATGATGGCATGCAGCCATATGTGACGCCGCGGTCGCTGCCGTTAAGTGAAATTCCCAGTATCATTTCTGATTATGTAAGCGCGGCGAAATGTGCAAAGGCGGCGGGCTTTGATGGGGTTGAAATTCACGCGGCTAACGGCTATCTGTTAGACGCATTCTTACGTGATAGCACTAATCAGCGAACCGATGAATACGGCGGTAGTGTTGAAAATAGAATGCGCCTACTCGATGAAGTGATTGCGGCGGTTAAAGATGTCTGGGCAGACCAACGCATTGGTGTGCGTTTATCACCGGAAAATCAGTTTAATGATATCAGTGATTCACAACCTCAAATTACCTTTAACAAGGTTGTGGATATGTTAAACAAACATAACCTGGCTTATTTACATGTGCTTGAAGGAGACATGTTGCAGGGGGAGCGCAATGTGGATTATGTTGAACTGAAAAACCATTTTGATGGTTTATACATGGCGAATATGGGTTACCAGCAGAGTACAGCAGAGGATGCGTTGCAGCAGAACCATGCGGATATGATTGCATTTGGTCAGCTATATATTGCCAATCCCGATCTGGTTGAGCGCTTTGCACAGGGTGCAGAGCTAAATGAGGCGGATCAAACAACATTCTATGGCGGCGATGAAAAAGGTTACACAGATTATCCGGCTTTGCAGACAAGCACAGAACCCGCTTAACGATATAGTTTTGTTGTATATAGACAGGGCCGATACATAGTGTCGGCAAGATATCAGCTCCCCTCTTTAGCAAAGAGGAGTTGGGGGAGATTTGAAAACATTCAGGTTAAAACACTATATTTATAGGGCATAAAATCTTAAGGTTTTTAAATTTCTCTCATGGCGCGATTTTCTAAGGGGGAGGTGACGCGTTCCAGCTGAATAATACACTTTAGGATCATGTGCTTAAGGCTTAACTTACTGGCATTGGGGCCGGGACACAGTGCCAGCCTATGTATTTCATGTTGTAAAGAAGGGGTTGAATCATATGAATCGTCAGTGCATAGCATGTTTGATGGCGGACTATGTGATAAAAGGCACGCACACTCATTTTGAGTAAGTGTATAATGTATGT
>VAPM010589769.1_pt1 | contig 10450 bp, 6 predicted proteins | sample 3395091 | NCBI WGS metagenome assembly VAPM01 (sample SAMN08290445, study PRJNA428436) | hydrothermal vent metagenome | isolation source: Deep-sea hydrothermal vent chimney 3 | place: Pacific Ocean: Juan De Fuca Ridge | reverse complement strand
TGGAACCAGCGCTGTTACCAAAGGTGCATCGGCATCTTTGATCCGGGATTCGAGCGACATCGTGTTCAACAACAATGTCCTCTCAGATTATAGCGCCGGCACCAGCTTCCTTGAAGTTAACGGGCTGGACTACAGCAACAACGACATTTCTGGTTTCCAGTATGATGGGTTTGCAGGCGGTGGTTTGCAGAATGTAACAATCTCCAATAATTACATGCATGATTTCTGGGGCTCTGCTCAGACCGTCAACCACTCAGACTACATCATGATCTGGGGAACCAATGCGAAAACAGTGACAACCAATATCGACATAAGTAACAACATCATCGACACTGGCAATCTCGCTGCCTACCAGGGCATATTTATTGGCAATAATGGGCTGGGGGATGCAGGTCCATCGGGACAATATTTCCAGAACATTCAAGTTTACGACAATGTTGTTAATACCTCGATGTGGCACGGCATATATGTTGGTCAGACACAAAACCTCGAAATTTACAACAATGCGGTTTTGTTCAATGATCAAAGTTTTACAAAAGTCGACCCTACATCGGCATGGTCACAAGCCCAACCCTGGATCATGGCGGCAAACGCACCAAATGCGCAGGTTTATGGAAATATCGCTGGCAAAGTCGTGGTTAATAGCGTGCGCGACTACAGCACGAACAATCAACTGTTGGATTACAACGACCCCGGCACAGCTCAGTATATAGATAACTTCGTAGCAAACCTGACTTGGGGGGCCGGTACTATTGGTGGTGGCTCTGGTTCGACAAGCAGTGGGACTGGCGCTTCGTCTGGCGGAACTACTACTACCACCGGGACTGATACAACCACCACGGATACTACGACCACTGACACAACGGCGGATACTACAAATTCGGATACTACTGCCGACACCGCTGGCAGCGGCGACGACTCCAACACGGGTGGCACAGACACCTCCACTGGCGGCTCAGATATCAACACGGGTAACACAGACACCAACACGGGTAACACCGATACCTCTGGAAATACGGATACAACGACAACGGGTGAAGGCGGTAAAGACAATGAAAAATCGCAAGGCCACTCAAATAAAGAAATTTACGACAAATCCATCGACACTTTGTTGGATAAGTTTGCTGGCAATAGCTCTGGTGAAGACCAAACCACAAAGCCAACCGAAGATCAGCAAACACCTACTTTGCAGGATCTCGTTCTAATGTTTGAAACTGGTGACAAACCAACGGAAACAACTGCGCCGGATGAGGACGAAACAGCTGACAACACGATGTTAGAGCTAGTCTAAAACGCCAACCTGACAAAACCCGGCAGCGCAATGGCACTGCCGGGTTTTTTTTGGTTTAGATTTAGGATTTATTCAGTCCCAGATACCCTTGGTATCAATAACTATTCCGGGGAAATCTTTGCGTTTCAGAGCCCGGAATTCAGTATGATCCACCAACAATAGTGCGATATCCGCGGTTTTTTGTGCGGTGTCAGTTTTGCCCAGTGTACATTTCCCTGCAAATGATTCTGGCAGCTCGGAAATAAACGGCTCAACGGCGGTCATTTCAACCCCGTCCAGCATCGATAAGGTTTTCGCAATCTGTAACGCTGGGCTTTCACGTAAATCATCAATATCGGGTTTAAAGGCCAGCCCGAAACAGGCGACTTTTACAGGGCCGTCCTTTTGTTCGCGCACCTCCGCAATTGCCTGAACCACCTTCCCCAGAACCCATTCAGGTTTGCTGTCGTTAACTTCACGCGCTGTGCGGATCAGTTTCGCCTGCTCTGGGGATTGGCTGACGATGAACCACGGATCAACCGCAATACAATGTCCGCCAACACCGGGGCCAGGTTGCAATATGTTCACCCTTGGGTGACGGTTGGCCAAAGCAATGGTTTCCCAGACATCAATCGAAAGCTCATCACAGATCATCGACAGTTCGTTTGCAAACGCTATGTTCACATCACGAAACGAATTTTCCACCAGCTTGCACATCTCAGCCACCCGCGAAGAGGTTTCAATACAGGCCCCGTCGACAAAGATTTTGTACAAATCTATGGCCCGGCGTGAACACTGTGGGGTCATTCCGCCAACGACCCGGTCATTTCGGATCAGTTCTTGCATGATATGGCCGGGCAAAACCCGTTCTGGGCAATAGGCAAGGCAGACATCGCAGTCTTCGCCGGCCTGATGGGGAAATGTCAGGTCCGGGCGTTCTTCAGCCAGCCATTCAGCCATTTGGTCGGTGGTTGTAACCGGGGACGTTGATTCGAGTATGATCAGATTACCCTTCTCCAGCACCTTCGCGATGGAGCGGGTGGCGGATTCCACATAGCTAAGGTCCGGTTTAAATCCTTCACTAAAGGGCGTCGGAACCGCCACGATAAACGCATCCGCCTTTTCAGGGGTCGTGGTTGCGCGCAAATAACCCTGATTTACCGCAGCTGATACGACCATATCCAGATCAGGTTCGGTGATCAGAATTTCACCACGGTTAACGGCCTGAACCGCTTTTTCATTCACATCCACGCCAATGACGTTGACTTTACGTGACGCCAGCATCGCCGCTGTTGGCAGGCCAATATAGCCCAGCCCGACCACAGAGACGGTTTTAAACTCAGATTTCATGCTTATCCTCGAAGAATCGTTACTATTTTACTTGCTGCCTCGCCGTCCCCATAAGGGTTATGGGCGCGGCTCATTTTCTCAATTTCAGCTGGGTCGTCCAGCAAAAGCGCGACCTGCGCCTTGATGGTTTCCTCATCTGTCCCTACCAGCCTGACGGTTCCGGCTGCAACTGCTTCCGGGCGCTCAGTGGTATCACGCATCACCAGTACCGGTTTGCCTAGAGATGGCGCTTCTTCCTGAATTCCGCCTGAATCGGTCAGCAAAATATCGGCGCGGTCCATCAGATACACAAAAGGCAAATAATCGAGCGGGTCGATCAGGTGAACATTCTCGCTGTCGCTTAGGATTCGGTTGACCGGACCCTGAACATTGGGGTTCAGGTGAACCGGATATACGATTTGCACATCGCTCCGCGCACTCAGATCACGAATAGCGCGGCAGATGCTTTCAAAACCATCACCAAAATTTTCTCGCCGATGGCCTGTCACCAGAATTAACCGCCGATCCGGGTCAAGAAAATCAAACTGACTGTCAAATTTGGATTTCAGGCTTTCATCTGTTCGCAGCCGGCCAGTTACATCCAGCAATGCGTCAATAACTGTGTTCCCGGTGACGTGAATTGCGCCCGGATCGATGCCTTCACGCAGCAGATTGTCACGCGCAGTTTCGGTCGGGGCGAAATGACAGGTACATATGGCACTGGCTATTTTGCGGTTCATTTCTTCGGGAAACGGCGAATAGATATTTCCGGTGCGCAGGCCGGCCTCGACATGGCCGACGGCTACCTGTTCATAATATGCTGCCAGACTGGTGGCCATTGTGGTTGTAGTATCACCATGTACCAGCACCCAATCCGGGCGCCATGTCTGAAATACACCTTGCATCCCTTCCAGAATGCGACCGGTTAGCTCGGTCAGAGTCTGGCCGGGTTTCATCAGGTCCAGATCAAAATCCGGCACAATATCGAACAGGCCCAATACCTGATCAAGCATTTCACGATGTTGGGCGGTAATGCAGACCTTCAGGTCAATCCCGTCAGCTTTGGCAAGTGCTTTGACCACCGGGGCCATTTTGATCGCCTCTGGACGGGTACCAAAGGTCACCAGTATTTTCTTATTCGACATCTATTCTTCCTGCTCTAAACCGTTAACCGGCTAGATTTGTTTATAGAACCTTCGTCCGCACCAATTCTTGCAACCTTTTAGGGTAACCAGTTGGCAATAGCCCTAAATTTTCAGTGAATGTTGTCAAATTGGCGACATTAGCGGGGAAATGCTAATAGCGTAGAGCAAATGAGCCAAAATCCGCGAATCCACAATCAATATAATGCATTAAGATTCTGAATGTGCTTGATTGCGGGGCGGAATGTACGAGTTTCCGACAGGAATCGGTTTCTGTCGGGTTGGATCAACAAGGGTGACAGTCGTCTTTTGGGCGGTCACCTGTGAACCGGAATGGTAAAGTAAAAATGAATGCCAACACAGGCTTTCCAATGTCCCCGATTCTAATCGATGGCTTCCCCGTTTACGGGTTTGACGACGTGCCAAGTGCGGCGCGCTGGATACTAAACACATCCAGTCGGCCTAATATTGCGATCGCTTTGAATGCAGAAAAAATTGTGACCAGCCGGCGTGAGCCACAACAGTTTGAGCACCTTAAAAAGGTCGCATTTTTCTATCCGGATGGAGCGCCTGTTGTTTGGTTGCTGCGGAGACACCAAATAGTCAGCAAACGCATCCCGGGTGTTGAACTTTGGGAAGAGCTGATGCGCGCGGCTGGGGAACGTAAGGTCTATCTTTTGGGCGCGTCAGAAGACGTTAACAAAGCCACCGCCGAAAAGTTGCGTAATGAATTTGGGCTAACCAATGTACATCGCCGCAATGGGTATTTTGAGGATGAGGACGCGGTGATCAGTGAAATATCTGGCGTTCAGCCGGATATTGTAACTGTAGCCATGGGCTCACCCCGCCAAGAAGCATTCATAGCAAAGGCCAGTAAGTCCTGCCCGCACACATTTTTTATGGGGGTAGGTGGAACCTATGACGTATTCACTGGCCGTGTGAAACGCGCGCCGGTCTGGATGCAAAAGATCAGTTTGGAATGGCTATATCGCACCGTCAAACAGCCAAGCCGGATTCTGCGAAATGTTTCCTATATACGCTTCTTGTACCTATATCTGACCCGCAAGATCTAATAACCCATCTGGTCGTTGTCGTTTGAATGACCCAAGAAACTGAAACAAATACTGTGCTAATATCCATAATCATCCCACATCTGAACCAGCCCGAGCATCTGCGCCGCGGGTTGGCTGCTATTCATGAGCAGACCGGTTTCGATGGTGGAATTGAAGTCATCGTCGTTGACAATGGTTCGGACATTATGCCCGGCGAAATATGTGGGGAATGGCCCGGTACCCAACTGGTGCAGGAACCCACCCCCGGCCCCGGCCCAGCCAGGAATACCGGGATCAAACATGCCAGTGGAGATATTCTGGCTTTCATTGATGCAGATTGCCGGGCAAATCCTGGCTGGCTTTCGGCTATAGCCAACGCGATTAAAGATTCCAAAATCAATGTGATAGGTGGCGACGTTCAGGTTCCGTTTGTTGATGAAAGTCACCCAACATCGCTGGAATGTTATGAACGGATATACGGCTTTCGTAATCGAGAATATATTGCATCCGGCTATTCTGGGACCGGCAATCTGGCCATGCGACCAACAGCTTATGCCAAGGTAGGTCCGTTTGCCGGAATTGAATTGGCCGAGGATCGCGATTGGGGATTGCGGGCCAAAGGTCTGGGTATCGCCACCCATTATGTGGCGGATATGATTGTCTACCACCCGGCCCGGCAGAAATTTCTGGAAATGCAGCAAAAATGGGATCGTCATATTGCCCATGATTTCAGCAATGTCAGTTCACTCAGGGACCGCATCAAATGGGTTATCCGTGCGATTGTTATCGGGTTGTCGCCGCTTGGTGAAATCCCCAAAGTTCTGAAATCGGACCGCGTAAGCGGTGCAAAGCAGCGCCGGCTGGCGTTCGCATGTTTAGCCCGTATCCGGTTTTATCGGTTTCGCAAAATGATTGCTGTATTGATTCGCGGCAACGGCCACGCCCTTTCGGGTGCCTGGAACCGCGAATAAATCACGCTCTATTTATAGGGCTAACGAATCTGCAATCCTGCTTAACAATACTAAATTGTGGTGTTTGCAGCGCCCGGTGGCGCATGAAACCGTTAGCAACTTTTCCCTATTTTCTGCGCGGTCATAATCATCAAATTTTTTGGGGTTTGACGAATATTTTCATGAGACATGGGGCTAAGTGAACTTCCACAAGAACTATTGATTTCTCACTGCTCCGCATCGCCGGAGCGCAAAATGGAATATGGAACTTCACTGAGTTTGGCTGGTTCGGATCAACCAAAAAATGCTGGCGCGAATGCTGGCCCCGGCAACACAACTGCCCCTACGATTTCCGGAACCGCTGAGGTCGGACAGTTGCTTACTGTTTCGACAGGGGTTTGGACTGGAAACGGGGTAATCAGCTACAATTACCAATGGCTGCGAGATGGCGCGACGATTTCGAATGCAGGTACCAATACCTACCTTCTAGGCAGTTCAGACGACCAATCTGGAATTTCCTGCCGGGTTACAGCCAGCGACATTGATGGATCAACCGGGGTGAATGCGCCGGGTGTTGGCGTAACATATCCGGCCCCGGTCTTTTACACGCAACCGGCCATCACCCCTACAGCCGCACAAGTTGGAACCGTTTTCACCCTTTCGCAGGGAATCGCTGGCCCAAACACCACAATTACCATCGACTATTTCACATTGAACGGCTTGGATAAGACGGCGGAACTGACCGGATTAAACTGGGACAGCGCAGGTGAAACTGCTGGTGCGCTATCGTTTCGCACCTCTGCCACCAACAGCGGCGGATCGGTGCAATCAGTTGAGGTTTTAGCGACACTAGATACAGTATTGCGCGAGCCATATCCGTTTCAAACAAACGACTGGTCGCTAACCAACTCTGCAACAAGCGGCGCTTTGAGCCTTACCATATCAATGCTTCCCGCTGGTGGCGGTTCCTTGATCACTGGGATTGAATATCAGATCAACGGCGGTTCGTGGGTTGCAACAGGCCTGAGCGATATTGGCGCCTTTGAGCTGACCGGATTGACAGATTACCAGACCTACACAGTGGCCCTGCGCTGTGTGAATGATATTGGTCCTGCCATTGCCTCTGCCACAAAATCAGCTGCACCAGGCACGCCCGCCGCTGAAACCGCTCGATTTGGGACATGGAACGGCACTGGCAACCCGGCATCCTATGATACCGGCGGCACTGCGAGCGACGGGAATTATGGCGAGTTCACGATCTCTGGCGGCATTATTTCCCCAAATGTAGTCAACCTTAGCGCAGGTACATTTCAGGTTGGGGGCTATCCGGTAGAAGTAAGTGACAGCACCAAAGCTGTCGCTTCACAGGCTGAATTTGACAATGCCGTGGTTAATGTCGGTGGCCTGAGCGGGAAAACCATGGTCGTGCGTGTGGGCGCCGAGATTGTGAATACCTCTGCATGGTACCACAAGGCGATTAGGCGAACCGACACCGATTGCGTGATTGTCGGCGACGGCAACCCAGAATGGGAAAAGAACACCTTTCATTTTGGCCATGTCACATTCGACAACCCCAGCAGGGTTACCTGGCGAAATCTGTCGTTTCGCTCCTTCACCATTAAAAGCGATCACAGTTATGGACCGGTGAAACAGGCTATTTTTGAAGACAACCACTTTGGGAACGCTGATCCAGACGCCAATGACGATTATTCAAGTTTGGCCTATAGCGGCGCGGACTGTTTTAGGGTGCAAAACTCTGGGGTTCATGGGTTGCGCGTTGTAAATAATACCTTTCGGGGTGGGGGCGCTTACGCGCATATATTGTTCTGGTACGAAGAATGGGGTGAATTGGCGGGCAACCATTTCGATAAATACTACGCCGACGCCATCAAATTACGCGGTGCGGACCCAGTCATTGTCGCCGCAAATATCGCAACCCGCCCATTTTCGTTGTCTTCGGACGCCGGAAACCCACATTCTGACAGCATCCAGATTGAACAAACAACAGGCCAGTCTACCGACGTTTATGAGGCGAATTTTTTCGTCCGTGGCAATTGCCGTGGTTCGGTTTCGGCGAACCTGTACATTGCAGGTGGCCCGGGCTTTGACGGCTCAGCCGAGGGCAATGGCGCAATTTCTAATGGCTTTTTTGGCAATCGGGCAACACCGACGGTTGGTTTAAAATTTGACTATAACGGTGCCTTACCACAGCCAGGATTTTCCGGGACAGTTGGTAATTATGCACGAAATTCCATTGATTTTGATTTGGGTGGTGGCACCACGCTGAGAAACAGTTTTGGCGGGACAGTTACAACCCCGGCAAGCGTTTTGACTTCGGGAAATGTGGAATTGCAGAACTGGGACAACGCGACCATCGCCGCGGCACTTCCAGGCTGGGCATTGATGACAATGGACAGGCCATCTTACGCGGATGCGCTGGCGGCGTTCACCCCTTCCTCGGGCGGGGCATTAGACGGCAAAGGACCCGGCGCCGTAGTCACATTAGCACCGGGCGCGCGCGCGATCGATTTTCAGATGGCTTCATTGCGCCCTACCCCAAATCTAAGCGCATTGTCAGTCACACCTTCGACTTCGTCCTTTTCAGCATCCGTAATTTCGGACATTGCAAAAAGGCCTATCTTTTGGGCAGTTGTCCCGACAGGTACAACAGTCACAGATTGGCGTGAGGTCAAGGAACGGCGCGTTTCTGGTGGTTTGGATTACGGATTTGCTTCATCCACCTCCACGGGGGTTGTAACAATAGCGGGCAATGCTGGCACGCTTGCATCATCAACCGGTTATCAGCTTGTAATATTTCAGGAAAATGGCTGGACCAATCGCAGTCAGATAACTGCAACTTCCTTCACAACACTCTAGCGTGGAAACCGGGTTTTAAAGGCATGTTTACGGGCCTGTTCAACAACCCGGTTTTCAACATCCGCAGGTGGGCGCATCAGGTTCAATCCTCTCCAGGCACCATAGGCTTCGGTACGCGCGCCTTTCAGCAGCAACTGAACGATTTTCAACACGGAAAAGGTATATGAAACCGGTATCGCCCAAGGCCGGAACCGCCACATGAAAATCATTCGGTTGCGGTAGTTGAAAAAGTTTGAAAACGCTGAAGGTATACGATGCACCGTCCCGCTACCAATTGATGTGCCGCCATGGTGCAATACGATTGCTTCCGGGCACAGCGCCATTGCCATGTCACCGCGCTGCATCGCCCAGTCAACTTCTTCATAATAAAGAAAATAATCGTCGCGCATATTGCCAACTTTTTCGACAAATTCACGGGTGGCGATAAAATTTGCGCCAGACAGGAAATTCACCGAACCAAGTTCAGGCATACTGACATCCTGCTGCATTTTCCCTTGATTAAGATTTCGGCAAACACCCGTCCACAGGCTTACCCAACCGCCATCTGACTGGATCATCCCACCTTCGCCATAATAAAGTGTGCGACCTGTCATCAAGCCGAAATTGCCCGAACTGGCCAACGCGCTTGCATAGGCAGCGGCTGTATCCGGTTGCACCACGCTGTCTGGGTTCAATATCCAAAAATACCCGACTTCCTCGGATTTCATCAGATAATCGAGGCCAAGGTTTACACCGCCTGCGTAGCCGAGATTTTCCGCAGACGAAACCAAAGTAAGCCGGGGGGGCGTTATAGTTGTCTGCTGTTCATAATCCGCCGGGCGAGTTTCCAGGAAATCCACACCTTGCTCACCGGCAAAACCCCGCACTAGTTCGCGGGTGTCATCCGGGGACGCGTTGTCACAAACGACGATTTTCAGGTCTGGATAACCGGATGCTTGCAAACTGGCCAAGCAGTCCAATATCACATCTGAGGAACCATAAGTTACGATAATAACGCCGATTTTTTTCGACTGTACTGTGTTCATTCTATTATCCTATTCCCAGCCGCATTGGGCTGAGTAAACACGCGGATCAGTGCTGACGTCACCCGACAAAGCACGGCGTTTTTCCAGTGAGCGTTTGGCGTTCAAACGATAAAGTGTAAGCCCAAGGCCGTTTTTAGTTACCCAAAGTACGGTCGTTCTAAGCGGTAAAATCTCGCGCCATTTAGCGCGTATATATGTGTAGGCTCTGGCAAAATCAGACCTAAGCTGGTCGTGAAACCGGTCATTATGGACAACAGGAAGCTGACAAACATAAGCCCCTTTACCCATAGCCAGCGCATTTTGCACAATGTCAGTTCCATATAAATGAAATTCAGGCAACGCATCATCAAATCGAACACCCGACGTGCGGCGTAATACAATTACCAATTCATCAACGCTCTGAACCGGTTCTGGTTTGTTCACAACCTGACCAACAGTGGCACCAAGGCTGGTTGACCAGACCTGACCTACATGCTTCGCCTGATGCGACATTCCAATTGATCCAATCAGCGCCCAATCCGGGTCGATCGCTTCAACATCTTCAATAGCGTTTTCCAGGCGCTTTTCCCAACCGGGTGGAAAATACACATCCTGATGGGCAAAAATAAAAATCTCTGCCTCGCATTTTTCAAGCGCCCGGTTGTAAGCAAGCGAAGCCGAAACCGCATTTCTTTCAATATGGATACTTACTAACTGATTTTTGACCATATCTGACGCCAGCAAATTTCGTTTTAGCGACTGTTCGTCATTGCAGACCACAATCAGGCTGGTTTCTTTACCCATGACGCAGGCCCACTGAACGTGG
>VAPM010398120.1_pt1 | contig 10453 bp, 9 predicted proteins | sample 3395091 | NCBI WGS metagenome assembly VAPM01 (sample SAMN08290445, study PRJNA428436) | hydrothermal vent metagenome | isolation source: Deep-sea hydrothermal vent chimney 3 | place: Pacific Ocean: Juan De Fuca Ridge | reverse complement strand
CCTCAATCCCCCTTTTACTAAGGGGGAGGTAACTGGCATATTCCCCTCTTCGAGAAAGAGAGAGGTAGATGGCATATTCCCCTCTTAGAAAGACAGGGGTTAGGGGAGATTTGATTATTTGCATTTAAATCTCCGCCAGTTAAGCCTGTAAAAAAACAGGCAAAACCGAAATCCCGGCTGAATTTTTGCCATTAAAATGGCATAATACCGCGCAATTTAATATTACACATGACATAGCCCTATTGGGTGGAGAATTATATGAGTTTTTTTATATCAGATGCACTGGCTGAAGGTGGCGCAGCAGCGTCACAACAAGGCGGAGACCCGATTACTGCCTTGCTTTTCCCTATCGGTTTACTGGTGCTATTTTACTTCTTTCTGATACGTCCGCAAAGTAAGCGCGCCAAAGAACAGAAAAACATGGTCAGTGCATTAAGTAAAGGCGATGAAGTATTAACTCAGGGTGGAATTCTTGGCAAAATCACTAAGGTGAGCGATAGCTTTATTACACTGGAAATCAGTAACAATGTCACTATCGTTGTACAAAAAGGTTCAGTAGGTTCATTAATGCCTAAAGGCACCATTAAAGAACAGGCAAACTAAGCATAAAACCAATTTTTCCGGCGAAATAACTCGTCGGGAAAAATAAAAAAATGATAAATATAAATCATTATCACTAAAAATAATCTCATAAGATTAAACACTTCGGGCAATAAGAATGATTAACCAGTATCCATTATGGAAATACCTGCTACTCGTCACCATACTTGTATTAGGCGGTATTTACGCCATGCCAAATTTATATGGCGAAGATCCATCTGTACTTATTTCACTACGCAACCAAACAGTTGATATTGAAACACAACAAAAAGTTACTGACCTGTTAAGCAATGCATCTATAGAAACAAAATCCACTGAACTCACTAATAACAAGTTACTTATTCGATTTGATTCAGTTGAACACCAGCTTATTGCCGCAACAGAAATAAAATCACAGGATTTTATTAAACGTAATAGTGATTTCACAGTGGCATTAAATCTGGCACCGGCAACGCCCGCATGGTTACAATCGATAAGTGCTTTACCCATGTATCTGGGTCTGGACTTAAGAGGCGGCGTGCACTTTTTATTAGAAGTTGATATGGAATCAGTCGTTACTAATATGGAGGCTGATTTTAGCTCAGAAATGCGCAGTTATTTACGCGAAGAGAAAATACGCTACCGCGGCATTAAACGTGAGAATGGTGGCATCACCGTCGAGTTTCGTGATACTGACGGTTATGAAAAAGGCTTTGCCGTACTGCAATCAAAATTCAGTGATCTTGAATACTCAGAGAATGAAGATAGCTTAAAAGTTTATGCGAAAATTTCTGAAAAAACGTTACGCGAGGAGCGTAAGTCTGCGGTTTTACAAAATGTTACCACACTGCGTAATCGAGTTAATGAGTTAGGTGTTGCAGAACCGGTGATTCAACAACAGGGAGAAAATCGAATTGTTGTGCAATTACCCGGCGTACAGGATACGACACGCGCAAAAGATATATTAGGCAGAACAGCAACGCTCGAGTTTCGCTTAACTCAAGGCACAAGAACTGACTGGATTGATGCCGGTAATGGTGGTTCAATTCCACTTAATGCCAAACTTTACCATGAACGTAATGGCGACGCCGTATTACTAAAACGCCGCATCGTCGTTACCGGTGATGAAATAAACAGTGCATCATCTACCATCGACACTCAGTCCGGCTCACCCGCGGTTAGTATTAGACTGGACAGTAAGGGCGCTAAAAAAATGGGTGACACCACCCGCGCTAACATCAAAAAATCGATGGCGGTTGTGTTTATTGAAAACAAAATTGTCACTGAGATCATTGACGGAAAAAAAGTTAAGACCCGCACCCGTAAAGAAGAAGTTATCAATATCGCAACGATACAGGGTCAGTTCAGTAAACAATTTCAAATTACCGGTCTGGAATCTTTTGAAGCCAGAGATCTTGCATTATTACTTCGTGCAGGTGCATTAAAAGCACCGGTTGAAATCGTTGAAGAGCGCACCGTTGGCCCAAGTCTGGGTAAAGACAATATTGAACAGGGCTTTAACTCTGTGATGATTGGCTTTGGACTGGTACTGATATTTATGGTGCTTTATTACAGAACATTCGGTTTAATTGCTAATGTAGCACTCACCGCCAATCTGATTTTGATCACTGCCATACTTTCATTAATGCAGGCAACGCTAACACTACCGGGTATAGCCGGTATCGTTCTCACTGTCGGTATGGCCGTTGATGCAAACGTGCTTATATTTGAGCGTATACGCGAAGAGCTGCGTCTCGGTAATTCGGCACAGGCAAGCATACATGCGGGATATGAAAAAGCCTTCAGTACCATAGCCGATGCCAATGTAACAACATTAATTGCCGCCATCGTTTTATTCAGTCTGGGTACCGGTCCGATAAAAGGTTTCGCCATTACTTTATCGATAGGCATTTTAACCTCGATGTTTACTGCGATTATGGGAACCCGTGCACTGGTTAATTTATTTTACGGCGGCCGCAACTTGAAAACATTGTCAATATAGGAAATCATTATGAATTTTTTAACAGGTACAACCAATATAGATTTCCTTGGCAAGCGTAATATTGCACTGGGATTTTCACTAATATTAATTTTAATATCCATCTTCAGCTTATATACGCGGGGCTTAAATCTGGGCATCGATTTTACCGGCGGATATTTAATTGAAGTCGGCTATTCTCAACCCGTTGAACTAAAACCGGTTCGTAAAGCTTTAGCTGAAAGCAAATACTCTGATGCTTTAATACAGCATTTTGGGACATCGAAAGATGTACTGGTACGAATTGCACCGCGAGAAGGTGTTAACAGCGCAGGCATCTCAGATGAGGTTTTGCAAATTCTAAAAAACTCATCCGATGATACCGTTAGCATGCGCCGTATTGAATTTGTTGGTCCGCAGGTAGGTGAAGAGCTTAGAGAGCAGGGCGGTCTGGCTATGCTCATTGCATTGTTCTGCATTATGGTTTATGTCGGCTTACGGTTTCAAATGAAATCGGCATTCAGCGCTATCCTGGCTTTAATTCACGACGTAATCATCACCGTCGGTGTTTTTTCAGTTATTCAAATGCCATTTGATCTGTCTGTTCTAGCCGCAATACTGGCGGTTATCGGCTACTCATTAAATGACACCGTCGTAGTGCTTGATCGTATCCGTGAAACCTTTCGCAATCAGCGAAAAGGCACTGCGGTTGAAATATTGAACCTGTCAATTAATGGTACGCTATCACGCACAATCATTACCTCATTAACAACTCTACTGGTATTAATCGCATTATTTTTGCTCGGCGGTCAAGTTATCCATGGCTTCGCTTTTGCATTAATTATTGGTGTATTTATTGGTACCTATTCATCAGTATATGTTGCAAGCAACAGCCTGGTGTTAATGGCCGTCACCAAACATGACTTCCTCGAACATGCTAAAGAGGAAGAAGAGCTAGACCAAACACCTTAGTTCGTTATCAATAAAGGCACTGATTCAGAGTGCCTTTATTGAAATTTGATACTGGTGTTCTGTTAACTTTTATAGACGAAGCAAGCGGTTAGCTCATCGCTAATTTATGCTGAAATGAAAACAGTAAGTCACAGTAAGCCATATATAGTCATCTGCGAATAGTTGTGCTGGAAATGCAATAACTAAACGACACCGTATTACCGACACCAGTGACCGGCATGTTCTTAACGTCAGGTTTACGGGGCACTAGTGTAATCAATAACATATTCAGGAATAATTCAATGAGCTTCAAAATTTACTTATCAGGTGAGATACACAGTGACTGGCGTGAAAAAATCGCACAAGGTATTGCTGATCACAAACTAGCAGTAGAAATAAAATCACCGGTCACCAATCATCAGGCCAGCGATGACTGCGGCACTAGCATTCTGGGAGATGAAGTAGAAGCATTCTGGAAAGATCATAAAGCCGCTAAAATTAATGCGATTCGGATTCGCAAGTCAATTGAAGATGCCGATCTGCTAGTGGTGCGTTTCGGCAACCAGTACAAGCAATGGAACGCTGCGTTTGATGCAGGTTATGCTGCCGCACTGGGCAAACCCATTATAACACTACATGATACTGAACTTACGCATGCTCTTAAAGAAGTTGATGCCAGCGCACAGGCAGTATGTTCAACACCAGAGCAGGTAGTTGAAATTTTAGCTTATACTTTAAACGAAACACTGTAAATAATGCCTCACGTTCAGTACAAAATATTTTTATTACGACTAACTTCACTCACTTTTTTACTGTTAATCAGCTTTACGTTTAACAATATTGCATTTGCCTCCGGTGGTTATGTGCAGGCATTACAAATGCCAGCCTGGCTAAACCGGTCTGGCCAGTTATCTCCACTTAAACCCGGCATACAATTAGCATCCGGAGATAAGATAATCACCGGCCTCAACGCTCGCCTACTTTTAGTAATGGATGATCGCAGCATGATAAAGCTGGGGGAAAATACCGAGTTAAACTTTGACAGATTAATACCCGCTGAAGAAGAGCAGGGTTTCTTTGAAGCGACATTGCAGTTGATTAAAGGTGCTTTTCGTTATACTACCACCGAGTCAGGAAAATCACGAAGAAGACTGGTTGAGGTGAGAATTGGATCGATTACAGCTGGCATCCGTGGTACAGATATTTGGGGAAGTTCTCATTCTGACAAAGATATTTTATGTTTGATAGAAGGTGTAATTACCGCTAACAGAGCTGGTGAACCTGAGTTTACTATGCAGCAACCACTATCATTTTATCGTGTTCCAAAAAACAAACCGGCTCTACCCGTCACTGCAGTCACACAAAACCAACTTGCTGGCTGGGCTAATGAAACCGAGATGCAAGCAGCTGCAGCTACACTAAATATAGATGGCGTGTGGACTATCAACTTAATGTCGGTAACACGTAAGTCGACGATTAAACCCATTTTTTCTGCGCTGGTAACAGCGGGCTATGCTGCAGAAATACAGACTACAATGATAAAAGGTAAGCAATGGTTTCGCTTACGTATTAATAATTTTAAAAGCCGGGAAGATGCACAAACTTTTGCTGCGAACATCACCGGTACTCACGGAATTACACAGCCCTGGGTTCTAAGAAACATGAACTCTAAGAAGCATGGGTTCTAAGAAGCTAAAGCATTTGTAACATCATTTGTTTATCGCCTCATAATACATCTGACTATTAATAATACTGTCAATAATGTTTGCTGGTGTATGCGGTGCTGTCAAAATTGACTGCAAATTCCCATCCGGGTTAATTAACATTAGAGCAGAGCTATGATCCATTAAATAATCATCATTATTTATATCGCCGCTAGCACCTTCAGCTTTACGGTAAACTGCATTCAGCTGCTGGGTGAGTTTTTTTATTTCATTAATAGAGCCCGTTAGAGCGATAAATTTTTTATTAAAATAATTTATATATGGCTTCATTACATCGACTGTATCGCGCTCAGGATCGATCGATAAAAACACCATCTGCGGTGGCATAATATTCTGCTGCACCATAAACTCATCAACCTGATTTAACACAGCTAATGTTGTAGGGCAGACATCAGGGCAGTGGGTATAGCCAATAAAAATTAAACTCCAGTGATTTAAAAAATTTTGTTTAGATATGTCGTGTGAATTTTGATCGAGTAAATTAAAATCCTGAATATTTTTAGCGAGTGGATAAATAGCCCCCTGAATGACTGCAGGTTTAATCGCTGTCTCACCTTTATCCTGCCCAAACCAGAGCCCGGCGGCCAGCGAAACAACAGCAACGATTATCATTAACAGGGCAGTAAGCTTATTCATAATATTTTCAATATTTAATTTTTGGGGGATTATGACTATATCAACAAAAAACGTTATTATCCAGAAATCAGCGCTCTAATACATAACGATTAATGTAACTTTATTACTAAAAGTTACATTGCTAAGGCATAAACTAAGGACATCCGGTCTTAAGTCTATAACATGAGCATTCTATTTAGCTGACTTGTTAGTAAAGTCACTGAATCCCGGCCTTCTCAGGAATGACGAAGCTACTCCAGCCATTATAATCTGACTTCAATACTTAAACTGGAATTTTATATTTTTGTATCCAGCGCCAGAGTGTTGTTCTATTTACATTTAAAATTTTCGCCGCTTCAGCTTTATTACCTTTGCAGGACTTCATGGCTGACTGTATTTCTTGAATCGTTTTTTCTTCATCATCAGTCATTATTGTATGGGCATTCATATCTGTACAAAATTCCCGAATGTCCTGCGGTAAACTTTCAGGTAGAACAATTCCATCAATCGCACAAATAATGCCATGTTCTACCGCATTTTCCAGTTCACGTACATTTCCGGGCCACGGATAATTCATCATCCTCCGCATTGAATCCGGATTACACTCCATATCTCCGGGGTAACCACGATCCTGTAATTGAGTGCAGAAATGTTTGATCAAAACCGGTACATCTCCTGGTCTGTCACGCAAAGCAGGAACCGTAATGGCAATGACCGCTAAGCGATAGTATAAGTCAGCCCGAAACTTGCCACTATCAACCATATCGCGCAAATTTTGATTAGATGCAGCGATAATTCGCACATTAACTTTTACTGTTTTATCAGAACCCACCATTTCAAATTCCTGATCCTGAATTGCACGTAATAATTTTGCCTGTAGGTGCAGAGGAATTTCACCTACTTCATCTAAAAACAGTGTTCCCTTATCAGCACTTTGAAAACGCCCCAGTCGATTTGCGCTTGCACCGGTAAATGCACCTTTAATGTGACCAAAAAGCTCTGACTCTAATAATGACTCAGGAATAGCTGCACAGTTAATTTCTATAAAGGCTTCTTTTGAACGTTTACTCTGACTATGAATTAATCGTGCAAGTTGAGTTTTACCCGTACCTGACTCACCCTGTAATAAGGTAAACGCATTTGTTGGCGCTATCTGTTGAATACGATGAATGATTTCAAGCATCTGCGGGTCTTTGCTTGAAAGCTTTGCATTAGTCGGATTAAGAACAGAACGAATATGATAGGTATCTGTTTTATCTCTAAACAATAAAAGTCGTTTACGATCTTTTGTGCCGTCATCAGAAATTAAACCACTGGTTATTTCAATCACTCGATTTGAATCAGCATGTCTAATGCGTTCTTCAAAACTTATAAAATTTCCACTGGGTTTTCCCGCTGCATCCACTTCACCAGAATCGATTGCCGCTCGTAATAAAGACTTTTGTAAATTAAATTTTGCAATATCATTTAACTTATTAAGCTTTGTATCCGTTTTTAATCCCAGCAACTTTTTAACCGCAGGGTTGTAATAAAGAATTTTACCCAGTTGGTCAGCAACAATAATACCTTCATCGATATGCTGTACAACGGTTTTTGCTAATGGAGCAAAATCAAAATTATTAGATCGGGTCATTTTTACACCTCTTCAACGTTTACCTCGTTTTACCATTCTCGCATACGATTTTTTTAATGCAACGCTATGCAACATGTTGCAACAATATTTTTATATAACTATATGTAATTCAATAACATAGCTATTAAATCAATAGAGTCGTTGCAGCAACACCAATTGCATCACCATAATAATCATATATAAATCAGTAGGTTACTAGTTGGCACGGTGCATGCTACTGCATATATAAATATAAAAAATGATAAAGGTGAATCTCTATGAGTATGTTTACTAACGACTGGATGAATCAATATGCGGAAGCCTGGAATAACGAGCCGGGACTGGCTGATGCTCTTTCACAAATTAACTTCAATTCAGTAATTGGATATGGTCTTGATGGAGATGACAAGCCAATGGGTTATATCGATGTTCAAAAAGGCAGAGTCGTTGCATCAGGTAGCTATGACGGACAAGAACTGAACTGGGATCTTCGTGCATCAAAAGACCACTGGTCAAAATGGTCAAAAAAACCACCGGGTATGGTAGGGCTGGGTATCGCATACACCACCAAAAAACTAAAATTTAATATAGGGGATTATGCCGCAATGATCAAAGATCCTCGCATGGCCGGCCCCTTTATCAAAAGTTTTGGAGTGATGGGCAAAGTTTAACGCCTGAACTGACTATCCAGCTAACTGAACTTAAGCCTACTAAAAAGCGTACAAAAGATGATAATAAAAAATACACGTAAATGTTTATTAATAACGTTCCCATTACTATTTAACTATTCAGTTAATGCTGCAGATACGGGATATTATCAAAACTTTGCAACGCCCCCCGCACCGCAGCAGGGACAGATACCGGCAAATCAGAGTCAGGTTCAACAAAACCATCAATCAACGCCGGCGTACTATCACCCTCAACAACAATCACAGACACAACAATCTCAAATTGTAACTGTCAGTAACATTAAAACCGGTTCACATGTTGTACTGGGAGGTACGGTGGTAGCTAATAAGGAAATTGTATTAACTGCTCAAATTTCCGGACGGGTTGATTATGTTGCTGGCAATGAAGGCGACTGGTTTAACACCGGACAGGTACTGGTTGCTTTAAATCACGATAATATTCTTGCTCAGCGTGATCAGGCTATCGCAAATTTATACCGCACCGAAGCATCACTCGGCAACGCCAAAGTTAATTACACAAAAGAATACTGGGCGCCTCAGGCATATCGGGATTTCAACGATCAGCAAAGACAATTAAATACCAGTTCAGCCATGGCTGGTATGGGTTATTTTCCATCTATGTTTGAAAAATTTTTTAGCATGGGCCCAATGGGATCGATGGGTTCAATGCCGGGAATGAACTCGTCTTCTTCAAACTTTCAATACCCGAATACAAACTTAAATCCATGGGTCAACCGTGACCTGGATTTATACAATAAAGAAAATCACGTAAGTATGGCGCAAAGCCAGATTATGGCAATGCGTTCACGGGTTAATGAAATTGACACTCATCTACGCGATGCCAGATCTATCAGTCCTTTTGAAGGTGTTATCGTTAAGAAACTCGTTGAGATAGGCGATACCGTACAACGAGGGCAGGCGCTAATAAAATATTCAGATACACGCTCACTGCAGTTACAGGTAGAAGTACCAGCACGTTTAGTTTCCGGATTAAATACCGGCACAATTGTTCCTGCAAAACTCGATGTTGGTAACACCTATATCGAAGTGCGTGTCGCCCAAATTTATCCTACGGCGGACAGTCAACGACACACCGTAACCGTTAAATTTGATTTACCGGATAGCGTTCCCGGCGGGCCAGGTATGTATGCAGAAGTGATGGTGCAGGATATAAATACGCCGATAAATAGTATGCCGGTAATTCCATCTTCAGCGATTGTTCGACGCGGAAGCTTACCTGCTGTGTTTGTGTTAAACGCGGAAAATAAAGCCGAACTACGTCTTGTCAGGTTGGGCGACCAGGTTGATAACCAGCATATTGCTGTGCTTGCCGGTGTACAACCCGGAGAAAACATTTTTGCCTATCCACATCCAGGAATGCGATCCGGCTGGACCAGTAAATAACGAGAATTAAATCGAATTACCGGCATAGACGTTAAAAATATAATTGAGTTTATAAAATGGCAAATGAATCAAATAGCAAAACCGAAGACAAAGAGTTTGAACTTGACGAAAATAATCTCGGCATTGCCGGACGTATAACCCGTCAGTTTATCAATTCACCGGTAACGCCATTATTAATGGCCGCATTTCTAATTATAGGCTTACTGGGCTTAATGTTTACGCCACGCCAGGAAGACCCGAAAATATCGGTACCGATGGTAGATATACTGGTGCAATATCCCGGTGCTTCAGCTGAACAAATGGCAAATCTTGCGATTAATCCTTTAGAAAGAATCATAAGTGAAATCCCCGGAATTCGTCATGTCTATTCCGCCAGCCAGCGTGGCTCTGGAATTGTTACTGCGCAATTTTATGTTGGTGAAGATTTAGGCGAATCGATTGTAAAAGTCCACGATAAAATTCAGTCAAATATAGATGCTATTCCACCTGGCGTATCTATGCCCATTGTTAAACCCGTAGGTCCGGATGATGTACCGGTCGTTACCGCTACAATCTGGTCACAGGATCCTTCGATTGATGATTCAATATTACGCACACTGGCACTGGATATTTTACAGAAGCTAGAGCAGGTACCTAATTCCGGAAAAGGTTTTGTTGTAGGCGGTCGTGCAGAACAAATACGTATTGAAGTATCTCCCGAACGACTCAATGGTTTTGGCATAAGCATACAGGATGTTGCCAATACAATTCGCACCGCAAACAGTGAACTCGAAGCCGGTAACATTGAAGGCGGCAATCGAACCTTTAATGTTTACACCGGTGCTTTTTTGAATAATGCTCAGGATGTTTCAAATTTAGTTGTCGCTGTTCGCAATGGCGCACCAGTGTACGTCAGAGATAT
>VAPM010487526.1_pt1 | contig 10459 bp, 11 predicted proteins | sample 3395091 | NCBI WGS metagenome assembly VAPM01 (sample SAMN08290445, study PRJNA428436) | hydrothermal vent metagenome | isolation source: Deep-sea hydrothermal vent chimney 3 | place: Pacific Ocean: Juan De Fuca Ridge | reverse complement strand
TTTGTGTCCCAAATCTTAATTATTCATGTCAGAAAACTAATGATAAGACAAGCTATTGTGCTAATCATTGTGGAGAAATATTTACTCAAAAAAATAGATGCTTTGTTTCTGATGGAAATAGTTGTAGTCCACCAGCATCAACAGTAGGTATTAAACGGGCTTCTGTTTGCGCAAATCATAATACAACTTGTTCAGCAACTGAGCCAGGTGTTTCTTGTCCAGCTTGCGCTAATGAATCTAATTGGATTGAAATAAAGCCTTAGTTTTGAGTGATTGATATTAGATATAATAATTGAAACTTGACTCAAAAAGAAGAGACAGTTTAAATAATATTGAAGCTGTCTTTTTTTTGAAAATGTAGTATAATAAAGTTAGAATCAAAAAAGTTTTATTGATAATGATTTAATAAAAATAAAATAAAAATAAATATATGTTTAAGCTCTCCGGATTTAAAAAAAATTATTTTCTAGGCATTGATTTTGGTACTTCGTCAATTAAAATAGTGGAATTGGTTTATAAAAAAAGTGGTGTATATCTATCTAACTACGGTTGGGTTAACTTACCTGCAAATAACAAAGTTTCTAAATCTACTATGACGCAGGATGAAAGAGACAGGGAAGTTGAAAAAAATTTAAAAAAACTAATTGATAAAATGAGTATTGAGAGTAATTCAGCACATATTTCGATGGGTGCTTTCAAAGGTTTATCAACTTTAGTAGAAGTTTTCGGAGCGACGGAGGATAATATGGGAGATATTGTTAAAGCAGAGGCCAATAAATATATCCCAGTATCTTTGGATGAGGTTTATTTAAGCTGGGATATAGTATCTAAGCAAAAAAAGAAAAGTGTTTTAACAAAAATAAAAGAAAGTGAATCTGATAGATTAGAGCAGAAGAATAAATCCAGTCAAGTTTTGCTTGTTGCAGCACCAAAAGAAGATGTTCGCAGGTATGAAAAAATAGTTGATAATGTAGGGCTGGAGGTGGATTCGTTAGAGTTGGATATATTTTCGGTGGTGAGATCATTGATTGGTGATGACTTAGGAACATTTTTGATAATTGATATGGGTGCAAAGATAACTAATATTATATTGGTCAAGAGAGGGATAATTACTATTAATAGGAATATTAATGTTGGCGGAGATGAAATAACTAAAAATATAATGTCTAATTTAAATGTTTCATGGTCTCGTGCAGAAGATTTTAAAAAAAGAAATGATTATCTTTCCGGTGAAGGAAAAATGATGATTGATCCAGTAGTAAATATTGTAACAAAAGAAGCTAAGCGGATTATAGAACTGGGTATCAATAATAATGAAAAAAACAAAATTGATAGTATCCTGATTACTGGAGGTGGAGTTGATATTGTTGGGATAAGTAATATTTTTTCTGACAAATTGGGCATTAAAGCGACAATGAGTGATCCTTGGAAAAAAATTATAATTGAAAATAATAAATTGAAAAATAAAAATACAAATATTTTAGCTATGTTATCTGTGGCTACGGGATTAGCACTTAAAGGTGTCGGAAGTTATAAGCGTAATTAATTTTGTGTTAAAATAAATTTGTGCTATAATTTAATGAGTTATCAGGTAATAAAATTTTTCATATAAATAACAATAAAAATAAAAAAAATGATTGATATAAATCTTCATAAAGCATCAGAAAATGACTTAAAAATAAGTCGAAGAAAAAGTATTTTTAGAAGTGGATTTTTCCTATCAGTTGCTCTGCTAGCCGTTGTTTCGGTTATTTTCGGGATAACTAAATTGTATCAGAACAATTTAATAAACAAAAAGAATTCATTGGTTCAACTGAGAGCGGATAAGTTGAATTCCTTTGATAATAATACTGTTAATAATTTGGTTAACTTTAAAAGAAGATTAGATGGAGTTTCATTTAATTTGCAAAATAAAGATAATCCTGGTGAGGTATTAAATAGCGTGGAAAACCTAATAGTTAAGGGTGCCTCTCTTAATGATTTAGACTATGACATTATGAATAATAGTCTAAAAATGGAAGTTGTTGCAGATAGTTTTAGGTTAGCTTCAAATCAAATGCTTAGTTTGAAGAAAAGTGACTTATTCAGGGATGTTTTAATTGACGATTCTTATAGAAATGAGGCTGGACAGGCTGTCTTTACTCTAACGGGTGTACTAAAAAATGAAACAAAAATAAATAAAAGATAATAAATATAAAAAGACTTTTTTATAAAAGTCCTAAAAATAATTAAAAATATGAAATTAAAATTTTTATTGATGCCTATTGCAGTGATATCTTCTATAATAATTATTATTTGGTATATTTGGCCAATGTGGTTTGATGATAAGCTAGATGATAGTATTACTTCCATAAACAAAAATATTAAATCAGTTCAGGCTGAGATTAATAAAATAGAACAAAGAAAAACAAATATTATATCTCTTGACGAATCTTTGCAAAGTCAAGGAGAGGATAAAAACTTAGTAGAGAATTATTATCCAGAAATACGCAAGGAGGAGGATGTTATAAATAAAATAAATCAGATTGCTTTTTCTACTGGGGTATATATATCTGAAATGAATATTGATTATGGTGACGATATTTCTAAAGAAAAAATGAATAAATTCTTAGCTATACCTAAGTATGTGCCTATTCCAGAAATAGTTCCAAAAAATTCAACAAAAACTGCGTCAAGTACACCAGCGAGCATATCTGCTAAGAAAGATGTTTTGTCGAAGCTGGTAGCTGTTAATTTGAAGATATATGGAAATTATGATCAAATAAAAAGTTTTCTTAATACGCTTTACCCGATTGGGTTATTGAGCAATATAGAATCATTTGAAATCAAGAAGGACGCTAATGAGCAGAAGAAGGCGGAAGGTGATAGTGATAAAAATTCATCAACTTTATTAACTAGTAATATAACCATAAATTTTGGTTATTTAAAAAAAGGAAATTCCAAACTTGCTGAATTATTAGAATCACCAACAATGGAAGTTAAACAATTCGATTTTAATATTATTGATAAATTTAGAGATTTATTACTTGAGAAATATTCTAATAGTGAAATAGGTGAAACGGGAGAATCTAATCCATTTTTTCCATAGAGAGTAACTTAGTTTGTAGTAATGATTGGTCTACTTTTTGAATGTCAAAAAAATGTTTTATTTGTAATAAAAGTGAAATAGACTATGTATTTTCAAAAAATATTTTTTAATTCTCGGAGAGATATATATTAAATTAACATAGTATATTATGTAATATTTTCTAAATCCGTTTTAATTTTTCTGCGATTCAAAATAATAAATAGTTATAAAAGTAGGGACTTAAATTGGCTATCAATACAAAAAAATGCCTGAAAATAAAAATCAAAAATCAAAAAATCAATTAATAAAAGTTGCAAAGAAATTGGGAATAAAAGCTTTAGGAAGTGCTCCAAAGAACATAGATAAGAAAAGTATTGAAATTATTCCAGAAAAAATAGGATTGAAATATAAAATGTTAGCATTCGATAAATCTGGTAAAACTGTTAGCGTCGCAATGACTGATCCACAAGATATAGAAGCAAGAAATGTTCTAACTTTTTTGGCAGAAAGAAATAAAGTAACATTTGATATTTATATTACTTCGGAAGCTGTGATGAGAGAGATTATTAGCAAATATCATTCTGCCGAAAAGGCGGTAAAAGAAGTGATGGCTTCTTTTGAAGATACTACAAATAAGGCAAACAAAACAGAAAGTAAGAAAAAAAGACAGGCTAGGCAAATGATGATTCAAGATGCTCCTGTTTCTAAATTGGTTCAAGTTATTATCAATCATGCTATTGAGGGTGGTGCCAGTGATATTCATATTGAGCCGATGGGTGATGAATACAGAGTTAGGTTTAGAGTTGATGGATTATTGCATGCATCACTAGTATTGCCAAAGAGTGTTGGAATGGCAACAATCTCACATATTAAAATATTATCTAACTTAAAAATAGATGAGACTAGAAAACCTCAAGATGGTAGGTTTAAAAGTGAGCGGGGAAAAATTATCACAAAGGAAGATGTCGATTTTCGAGTGTCGACATTACCAGTAATATCTGGCGAAAAGGTGGTGATGCGAGTATTGACTAAGGATGATAGAGTTTTTAATTTAAAAAAATTAGGTTTGTTAGGGAAGAATTACGATATTTTAAATAAAAAAATAAAAGAAACTAGCGGTATAATTTTATTGACTGGTCCTACTGGATCAGGAAAATCAACAACACTATATTCTTTTCTAAAAATTATCAATATTGAAGAGAGAAATATTGTTACGCTTGAAGACCCAGTGGAATATTCTTTAGATGGAATAAATCAAAGCCAAATAAATCCAGCGATAGGTTATACTTTTGCCAATGGTTTGCGTTCTATCCTCAGACAAGATCCAAATGTTATAATGATTGGGGAGATTCGTGATGGGGAAACTGCTGAATTAGCAATTCATGCTGCTTTGACTGGACATCTTGTTTTTTCTACTCTGCATACAAATAGCGCTATTAGTGCTATCCCAAGATTGATTGATATGGGATTGGAGCCATTTCTATTATCTTCTTCCTTGAACGCAGTAGCTGCGCAGAGATTAGTAAGAAGATTATGTGATAGTTGTAAAACAGAAATTAAATTACCAGATGCCATTTATGAAGAAATAAAAAATTCTCTCAAAAATGTGAGCGAAGAAGAAATAAAAAAATATGGTTTAAAATCACTAGATTTGGAAAATATGAAATTCTATAAAAGTGTTGGCTGTGAGGAATGTGGCGGGGTTGGATATAAAGGAAGAGTCGCAATATATGAGTGTGTTGATGTTAATAATGATTTACGAGAAGTAATCATAGAAAAAGATGAACTGTTGCTGAAGAGGACTGCCAATAAACAACATTTATTAAATATGCGACAAGATGGCTTATTAAAATCTTTGCTAGGGTTAACTTCAGTATCTGAGGTAGAAAGAATGACGGAAGGAAGTTTGACTGTGGGTGAATTAGATGATGACAAAGGATAATATAAATAATCTGTTGGAATATAATAAATATAATAAATAAATATAATAAATATTTAGATAAATATATGAGTGAAATTAAAGTCAATATTGAAAATGAGGATGAAGACAATAAATCTAATGAATTTAGTAATAGCGATAAAGATAGTAGAAATAATTCGGAAAAAAATAAAGTAACTATCTTATTAGCAGAAGATGATGAATTCATTAGAGATATTTATAATCGTATTTTTAAGATGAATGGGTATGAAGTTGTGTTAGCAACCAATGGCTTGGAAGCAATGAAGAAAATGGAAAAAATAACGCCTGATTTAATATTATTGGATGTTATGATGCCTTATCAAAATGGTAAAGAAGTTTTTAAAAAAATTAAAAAAGATGATCGATTAAAAAATATTCCCGTAGTTTTTTTGACGAATGTTTCCGCCGAAGATGATATAGAAAAAGAATTGCTGGAGCAGGCCGATAAATATTTAATTAAAGCGCATTTTACGCCCAAAGAAGTTGTGGCGGAAGTTGCTCTTTTGTTGAAAAATAAAAATGAATAATACATTGCGCGTCGGACAAAAATTAAAAAGTTATCTGTTAATAGTGGCTCAACAAAATGCTTCGGATTTACATCTAGTTGTAGGTCGACATCCTACCATTAGAGTTGATGGAAGACTAATTCCCCTTGCTGAAGAAGAGATTTTAACTCCAGAAAAAACGAAAGAATTTAGTAAAATATTGTTAACAGAAAACAATGAGCGAGAAATGTTGGAAAAGGGACAAATAAATTTTTCTTATGATTTTGAAGGTAAAGCCAGATTTAGAACTAGTGTTTATTTTCAGCAAGGAAACTTGAGTATAGCAATGCGATTGATTCAAAATAAAATAAGAACTCTCGAGGAATTGGATGTTACTACGAACTTGTATGATTTTGCAAAATATTCGCAGGGACTTGTTTTAATTACTGGACCAGTTGGACATGGAAAATCAACAACTTTAGCTGCAATAGTAGAACACATTAATCACAATTATGATAAGCATATACTTACTATCGAAGACCCTATTGAATATGTCTACCAACAAGATCGTTGTATTATTAACCAGAGAGAGATCGGTCGAGATGTCAAAAGCTTCCCTTCTGCATTAAGGGGTGTCTTCAGAGAAGATGTGAATGTTGTTCTTATCGGAGAAATGCGAGACTTAGATACAATTAGTACAACAATGACTGCAGCTGAAACCGGACATTTAATTTTTGCTACATTGCATACTAATAATAGCGCACAAACAGTAGACAGAATTGTTGATGTTTTCCCATCACATCAGCAAAATCAAATTAGGTCTCAACTAGCGAATGTTTTATTAGGAGTTTTGTCTCAAAGGTTGGTTCCGCGGATAGGTGGAGGAAGGGTTCCAGCAGTAGAGATTATGTTAAAAAATCATGCTGTAGGAAATCTCATTAGAGATAATAGATCTTATCAGATAGATTCAGTGATAGAGACGAGTCTTAAAGAGGGGATGGTTTCTCTAGACAGATCATTGGGGGAATTGGTAAAAAATGGTATAATTTCTATAGATGATGCCTTTGCTTACACTGGTAACAAAGAATATTTGAAGACAATAATAAAAAATAAATAAATTAATAGATAACGGTAAATAGTTATAATAATATTATGAGATTCAAATTTAAGGCAAAAGATAAAAAAAATAAAATACAAAGTGGTGTAGTAGATGCAATAAGTAAAGAATTAGCTGTCCAAGTTTTACAAGAAAATGATTTGAATGCTATCCTGATTGAAAGAGAAACAGGCGATTCTCCATTGAGTCAATATTTGCATAAGTCTTGGGAAAAGGTAGGTAAAAAAGATTTGTTAGTATTTTTTCGACAATTTCATGCTTTAATATCTTCTAAAGTGCCTGTTGTTTATTCTCTTCGGGCAATTGGTGACCAAACTGAACACAAATATTTAAGTAGTCTAATTAAGGATATTGCTAATGATGTTGAGGATGGTACAACTTTTTCAGAAGCATTGGGAAGATATCCAGATGTTTTTCCTAAAGTTGTAACTAGCGTTATTAATGCTGGAGAGGTTTCTGGTAATTTAGAGGAGGCTATCAAACATGTTGCAGAAAGTACAGAAAAAAATTATCGCATTACTGCTAAGATAAGGGGAGCGTTGATTTATCCGGCTTTTATTCTGACAGCAGCTTTGATTGTCGGGTTTTTGAGTGTTGTAATTATTGTGCCAAAATTAACTTTGATCATTAAAGATCTGAATGCAGAAGTTCCATGGTATACGCATATGGTGATAGGCATCGGAGATTTTATGCAGGCTTATTGGTGGGCAGTATTAGTGGTAATTTTTGGTTTTATAATTGCTGTTGCTTATTATGTTAAAACAGAAGCTGGTCATAAGGAATGGGATAAAATACAATTAGAATTGCCAATTATTGGAAAATTGTTTCGGTATCTTTATTTGACAAAATTTGCTAATAACTTTGTAGTGATTTTAGATGGTGGTGTGCCAATAGTTCAATCACTTAATATCGTTGCAGAAGTAGTTAATAATAGTATTTATCAAGGAATAATACTTCGTTGTGCTGATGAAGTTAAAACCGGAGGAAATATTAGTACAGTGCTTGCTCAATCAGATTATATTCCTGGCATTGTTACGAAAATGGTAATAGTAGGTGAGAAAACTGGAAAAATTAGTGAATCATTAGGTAGTGTGGGAAATTTTTATGAACAAGAAATGGATGAGATGATTAAAAATTTATCGGTTTTAATTGAGCCAGTTTTAATTGTTGGATTGGGATTAGGTGTGGCGTTTTTAGCATTTTCGATTATTTTGCCGATTTATAATGTAGTGCAGAATTTCTAATTGTGTATAATGTTGATTGGCAATAACGTATTTTTCTGTCATAATTGAGTTGTTAAAGATAGCCGAAAGAATATTAGGAGTAATGTTTTGAATTTAATAAAAAGAAGTAAATATGAAAATGAAAAATAAAAAAGAGAAGGGGGGTGAAATGGAATGAAAAAATCAAATAAGAAATTGTCCGGTTTCACCTTGATTGAGCTTTTGATTGTTATTGCAATCATTGGTATTCTAGCCTCCATTGTATTGGTGAGTTTGAATAGTGCAAGACAGAAAGCGAAAGATTCTGGTGTTATGGCATCTGTTAGTTCTACCGTACCTGCTGCTGTAATTTGTATGGACGATGGAATTGCATTAACTTCTCCCGCAGGAACTGGAGCAACACCTGTTTGTACAGGATCAGATAGCAACTGGCCTGACATTACCAATTCTGACGCAAGTGCATCATGGGGCGGTTGTTCTAATGACTTGACGACTAGTGATGGAACATTTCAATATTGTGCAACTGATGGATCAAGTAATGTTATAACCTGTACCCAAAATGGCTGTACTAAATAATATTTCAGAATTTTCTTTGGAGCTTGCTAATTTTGTTTTTGTATAATAATTTAAAATTGGCAAGCAAATAGAGAGTTTTATTTTTCGTGGTGCAATGTTTTATTTTTAATAATAACTAAAGTAAGGCAACAGATTGATTTGCAATATAGCTTAATTATTTACTGAATGAATGCAGTTTTTATGTTAAAAATACAAAAAAACAACTCAGGATTTACATTAATTGAGCTTTTAATTGTTATTGCGATTATTGGTATCTTAGCCTCGATTGTATTAATTAGTTTGAATAGTGCGAGACAAAAGGCAAAGGATGCTAATTTTAAAAGTTTGGCGTCTTCACTGAATTCCGCCATTATGATGTGTTGTAATTCTGGGGGGAATATCCAAACACTTGTTAGTGGGGCTATTTGTAATCCCTCTAGTGCTGGAGAAAATTATCCAAATAGTGAAAATATAAACAGCATTGATATTAGTACTGGAACGAATAGTCAATGTAATAATCAAAATTATCAAGTAACAATTACTCCCGGAACGAAAAATCATGGAAATTGTACTAATATTACACTTAATCAAACGGGAATTATTAATTATACCGGATGCTAAATATTAATAAATAAATTTCAAAGTAACTAATTTGTTTAAATATATGACACTAATATTTTTTATAGCAGGATTGATTATCGGAAGTTTTTTGAATGTAGTGGTCTATCGATTGCGATTGACTGAGACTATTTTAGGTCGTTCACATTGTCCACACTGTAAGGCAAAAATTAAATGGTATGATAATATTCCATTGCTTAGTTTTGTCTTACTTCGAGCAAAATGTCGAACTTGCAATGGTGTAATTTCTTGGCGATATCCATTGGTAGAACTTTTTACCGGAATTATTTTTGCTCTTGTCGGAAAATATTTTTTCGTTCTAGGGAATAACTTCTCTTATTGGCAAACTGGTTTTTATTTATTAATATTTTCTTTATTTTTAGTTTTATTGTCTTATGACTGGCAATTTATGGAGATGCCAGTGATAATCTTTTGGATTTTATTGGGAGTTAGTGTGACTTATCTGATTTTTATCAGCCTTAATGAATATCTTATAGGGGTGGATTTTTATAGACTGAGTTTATTTTCTGGATTAATTGGTGGTGCTATATCTTGGACCTTTTTCTTTTTATTAGTATTTTTTTCTAAGGAAAAATGGATGGGTTGGGGAGATGTTTATGTAGGATTTTTAGCTGGTCTAATCCTAGGTTGGCAGAATATTATGCTTGGATTATTATTATCATTTATGATTGGTTCAATCTGTGCTATAATAATTGTAGTACTCAAAAAGGGAACGATGAAAAGTCAAATTCCGTTCATTCCTTTTTTAGTTATGGGGACAATTATAACTGTGTTTATTAATCAAGCTTTTCCGGAAATAATTCGGTATTTGTATTTCTAAGATGCTTAAAATTAAAAAAAAAATAAAATTAAAAAAAGGATTTACCCTAATGGAAGTGTTATTGGTTCTGGCAATTATTAGCATTATGACAGGTGCAGTCTTGTCTTATGTTGGTCAAAGTAATCATAATACAGAATTAGAAACAGTCGCTAATGAGATTGTAGCTTCTATTAGAAAAATTCAAAATTATTCTTTATCGGGCAAAGAAGTTACTCCTGGTTGTGCGAAATACAGATTTATTGCAGTTAGTGGAACAAATAGTTTTACAATTGATAATGGTGGCGGTGCGACTTGTTCTTTTAATGAAGTTCATCAACTTAAGAATGCTGTTACTTTTAGTAGTAATGTCAATTTAGAATTTAATGTTCCATTTGGTAATAGAAGTATAACTAATCCAGTTGATATTACAATAACAAAAAATAGCAATAATAATTATCATATTTGTGTGACTGGTGTTGGAGTTATAACAATGCAAAAAGCATCCTGCTAAGATTTTTTAAGATATATAATAAAATGATTAATCTACAAAATAATAAAAAAGAAAAAGGTTTTTCAATGGGTGAAGTGCTGATCTCAGTTTTTATTCTAGGAGT
>VAPM010184319.1_pt1 | contig 10459 bp, 6 predicted proteins | sample 3395091 | NCBI WGS metagenome assembly VAPM01 (sample SAMN08290445, study PRJNA428436) | hydrothermal vent metagenome | isolation source: Deep-sea hydrothermal vent chimney 3 | place: Pacific Ocean: Juan De Fuca Ridge | reverse complement strand
TTCTACCAGGAGCTTCCCCAACAAACAAAATATTAGCATCTAAACTCCCATCACCGACGACCAAGTTCGTACAGTCCCTAAACAACTCGGTCCTTTTTACCAAAGCAGCCTCCCTAAAATTAAACTCATCGGAAGTTTTATTCGACTCCATAAAAAACCCAACCATCAAACCTTAATAAAACTTATCAAATGGAAAGAAGTCCCTTCATCAACTCTTCCTGAGTAGGACGAAGAGAAAGAGGATTCTCGAGAAAATATTCAAGCCAATTATTTTCATTCAAAGGAATATGTATCCTGTTAGATAACAACCCCCGCTCACAACCCAGTGCCTCAATTCTAAAACAACTCCCCATAGAACTATCCACAAAAAACCCAAAGCACCGCCCAGTCCCAAAGCACCGCCCAGTCCCAAAGCACCGCCCAGTCCCAAAGCACCGCCCAGTCCCCAACCCAACAATTTTAATTCTTAGCAGGTTTAGACGACGAAGAAGATTGCGTGACGTATAGACATACGCGAGCATTCTTTTGAGGAAGTATCAACCGCTAAGAATTAAAATTACAAATCCAAATCACGCAATCCGCCCGTCTCAATCATAAAAACCGTTTCGTTATCAGGTAAATCTGGACTATCAATCAACTTACAAACACGAGAATCCTTTTTCCCTCGTCGTAAATACATACGATAAGTACAAGCATGCCCCACAATATTCCCACCAATCGCTTTCGTAGGGTCACCAAACAACTGAGCAGGATCACTCATAACTTGGTTAGTAACATAAATAGCCAAATTACTTTGCTCCGCCACTTTCATTAAATTATGTAAATACCGATTCAGTCTTTGCTGTCTATCCGCCAACTGCCCACGACCAGAAAATTCAGCCCTAAAATGAGCCGTCAAAGAATCAATAATCATTAACCTTATCGGCTCCCCCTCCTTAATCAATTCAGCGACCTTGTCCAATAGTAACATTTGGTGGTCGGAATTAAACGCCCGAGCAACCAAAATATTTTTCAAAACTTTTTCAGGATTTGCACCAATACCTTCCGCAAACTGCCTAACCCTTTCAGGTCGAAACGTCCCCTCTGTATCAATATAAACCGCCTTTCCATTTGCACCACCCTGATCAAAAGGTAGCTGGACACCGACGGCAAGAGACAACGCCAACTGAGTCTTGCCAGAACCAAATGCCCCAAAGGCCTCAGTTATCGACTTCGTCTCTAAACCTCTCCCCCCAAGTAAATTGTCTAAATTTTTAGAACCAGTAGTAATATGAAACAACTCTTTCCTTTTTTCTTCATGCTCCAACCCGCTCATAAAACCCATATTCATCATCTTACGAGCAGCCTGAATAGCCTTCCGTGCCACAGCCTCGCTCATTCCAGCCGTTTCGCTCAAATGTGCAGGAGTTAAAACCGCTAATCCCATCAATTCATAAATCCCAGCCGCCTCCAACTTGGCTACAGCACCAGGACCAACACCAGGAAGATCAATTAGTTTTGGTTCTTTCTCTGATTTAACTTTAGGTGCTTTATTCCTAGTATCTAATTCTTCAGCAACAGAATTCTGGACGCCCTCATCTTCTTTCTTAGTTTTTTTAACAACCATATTGGAAAAATCGTATTTAACTTTATAAGGATTTATATCATTAAAAACAGATAATCAATCACTGGATTTCGAGTGGCAACCGAGAGTCACTCACTTCAGAAAAAGTAGGATTCCAAAAATATTCTATATCCGAACTATTTCCGTCATGCGCCAAATAGCTTCTATGTATCTGCAAATTGGAACCAACCTTATTTTTAAAGTCGGTAGTAAAGTAAATCCTCTTGCCTGTCGCCCCATCATAAACCCCACCATAACTTACCATTGAACCATCCTCACTTCCATGTATATAGCCAACAAGCAAATACCACCTATTCAAATTAGGCAAGTTGCCAGTCCAAAAATACGGATTATTATTTATTGTCCCATCTAGGTTATTAACCCCGCTACACCCAAAATAAGTCGTCCCGCCGGAACTTCCAACTTTCTTTATCCAAATAGTACTTCGATATGTTTTGGTAGGATCTATCTTAATAGCAGAACTATACCACCCTCCATCCAAAAAACCAGCAGGAGAAGAAACAACCTTCCAAAGCAAAACCTTGTTTCCATAAGGACCTACCCCAGCTACTCTGGAATTAGCAGAGGGACTCCCAAAAGTCAAAAAACCATCTTCATTACCAACTCCTATTTTCCAAGAATTCGAATTCATCAACGATTCAGAAGTCACCAAATTCAAATTTACCGTCGAAGAAAGATTGCAAAAATGCAACTTAACCTTGCTAACAGTTCCACAAACTTTCTCCATCAAACCCGCCCTAACAATCGGAGCGATACTAATATCTTCCGCCCCCTCATTAACCGGGATATAGAACATTCTCTGGGAATTATATCCTCCTAACCCAACATGACTAATAAAACTCGCGGTATCCCCGAGATTATCTACAAGAAATTGCAACCCAGAAACATTAACATCTCCAGAACCCCTGACCACCTGAATACCAACAATCTTTTTCCCAGCATCGTAGCAGGTATAGTCTCTCCCAACAAACACATCCGCATTTAAACAATCAACCCCCAAAGACAACTTATCCCTAATCATAGGGAGAATACTCATCCAAAGAATAGCTACCGCAGCAATCGTTATCCAAATTATCAACACCGTAGCCACCACAGAAGAAAGGGCATTTTTATTCATCAAAATAATTAGCATTCAGTTTTTATAAACCTACGGAATTTTTCCGGTTCAGAAAATTAAAACAAACCAAACAGCCAAAACGGCAAGTAGCACAATTACAGAAAAAATGATATCCTCTACCCACGACCCAGACCTAACAAAGCCACGAACCCTAAAATTAAATGGCCAAAACAAACCAACTCCTCTCTTAGTAAATAAATCTAAAAACAGGTGAGAAATATACCCGACAAAAACCCCAAAACCAGCCCACAAACTAAAAAACCCGAAACCTAAACTCACCGCAAAACACCCCACCCAACTATGCAAAACCCCTCGATGATTAAACAACCAAGACAAAAACCAAAGCTTCCTGCCTACTTTACTATTCAAAGAATCAACATCAACCAAAACGCTCCCAAGCAAAACAAAACCCAAAACAAAAAATGGCATATTCAAAAAATGCTCGAGAACAATCCATGACAAAAACCCGAAAACAAAATGCGTCCTAAATAACATATATTACAAACCGAAACAAGAATTATAAATCTACCCAGCCGTCGATATACAAAAATCTTTAAAAGAAGTTCTCCTCTAAAAACAAATGGAGAAAAAATTTCTAACTATCGCAGGATTTCTTTTCCTATTCGCATTCGTATTTTTTATATTTTCTATACATACCACCCAAAAAATAACAGGACTCGCGATATTTACCTCTCAACCCGACCAAACCAATGGAACAGATACATACATAAGAGAAGACTATCCCAATAATAATTTCCCAACAGCGACAGGATTAATAATAGGAAAGACCGCAGAAAACAAAACCCTTAGGGCACTTTTAAATTTCAACATATCTTCAATCCCAACAACTGATACCATCCTAAACGCAACAATCCAAGTTTATCTAGAATCTGCGACGGGCTCATCAAACATAACAATTACAGCATATAGAATAGCATCGCCATGGACAGACACAGGAGCATCATGGAATAACAGAACAGCAACATCTCTATGGACAACAGCAGGTGGAAACTACGACATATCGCCAATTGACTCTCAAACTTTCCTAAATTCTTCGGGACACTACTACAACTTCACCATAACGAACCTCGCAAGAAACTGGCTAAACGGGACATACAACAACTACGGTATAATCCTTACAGCCCCAACCGCCACAGCAGGAAATTTCTCGCAAATCTCTTCATCCGATTCAACAACCGCAATCCAAAGACCAGTAATAACAATAAATCACGTCCCAAACGCACATCCATCAATAACCGCAATATCCACCGACACAACCCTAACAAACCCAAAAGAAGCAGGAACACCCGTAACATTCACCATAAATTGGAGCGACATAGAATCAGATAACTCACAAGCCTACGTTTGTAATTCGTCAAACATAACGACTTCGGGATGCTCAGCTTCGACACTCTGTTCAACAGCCCTCGCAAGCACAAACCCAATAATCTGTTCATACACCACGTCTATATTGGACAATTCAACAACCTCTTTTTGGGTAGCAGTTTGTGACGCTGGCGGATGTTCCCTGACATCATCAGAAAATTATTTTTATATAAACCACAAGCCCTCTATACAAATAATCCAACCAAATGGGGGAGAACTCATAAACCAATCGCAAGGAAACTACCCAATAGAGTTCGACGTATCAGACCAAGAATCCGACCCCTTAACAGCAAACATTTACTACGGAACAACACAAAACGCGACGACAAATTTAATAGCCTCCAACCTAAATCTCACAAATTACTGCACAGACCCAGACTCAACTACAGCAACGACAAACAACTGCACCTATTCATGGGATAGCTCTGGATTATACGGGACATACTATCTAACCATAATAGCAAATGATTCTCGCTCAACCAACTTAGATTCATCCAACTCCAGTTTTGAAGTCAAAAGCATCTTAGATACGCAAGCCCCTCAAATAACAAACGTCCAAATAACCCCAAACCTAACAGCAGGAGAACAAACTCAAATCACCGCAACAATCACCGACGACAATATGAAATCCGCATGGATTGATTTTAACTATACTTCCATAAACCTAACAATGTCCAACTCAACGGCAACCTCGTTTTTCGCCAACTTCGACGCACCCGCAACAGGAACATACCAATTCAAGGTTTATGCAGAAGACAGACTCGGACAAATAAATGACACCATACAATGGCAAGAATTCAAAACAACAGAACCAAACGCAACAGCGGGCACAATATCATCCCCCTCAATAGCACTTCCCTATCATGTAATAAAAGTAGAAGGAATTCTAAACGCAATTGATTCCCTAAAAAATGTCCACGCCTACCTATCAACTCCGACAGGATTCACCTTCCTTTCAAACTACCCACAAAACCTCCCAATGGGAAACTTCACAGCCAACCAATCAAAAACAGCAACATGGTTTCTATCCGTCCCTCTTCAAGAAGCAACATATATTTTAAACATAAAATATACCGACGGATACTCCGATTCATGGAACTCATCAAACACAAGTATTCAGGTTACCTCTGCAATTGGAAGTTATGCAATCTCCGTCGCTGGATACCCCGAAGTAGAATCCTCCCATGATTACAGAGTAAAGTCCTATTTCAAACAAAACGGAATCCCAGCAAACGCAGACTCAATGCAGGCAACAATATACGACTCAACAGGAAGCTTAGTCGTAGGACCAATATCTATGACCAAGGATTCAACAGGAACTTATGGTTACAACTATTCTGTCCCATCAGCACCAAACGAAGGAACATGGGAGACAATTATAAACGCAACAAAAACTGGAACATCTTACTACGCCCACCAATTTTGGAATGTCGTAGGCGGACCATTCGACGTAAGAAACATAACAATAAACGATTCCACCGTTCCACAGTTAGGAATTTCAGTAACAACCCAAAACACAGGGGGAGCAAACAAGGATTTAACACTAGTATGGAACTTAACAGAAACAGATAATAACGGGAAATTAGACTCGGGCTCGGAAACCTTCATGGTTCCTGCAAATTCAGAAAAGATTTGGACAGTTTATCCATCTACAAACTACATTGGGCAAACCAAAATAACATTCATAGGATATTATTCTGGGACAGAAAAAGCAGGAGCTTACAAAATATTCAGCACAACATTAGGGAACACAACACCAACCACACCACCACAAAACATAGGTGGTGGTGGAGGCGGTGGAGGAGGAAGCAACACGCCCCAGACACTCCAAAATAATAAAACGGCATTTACAGTTAGTTGGAATAAAGTCATAAATCTAATCCAAAACACTCCGAAAACAATTTACTTTACAATAAACAATACAGGAGACACAACATTAGCAAACACCTCACTCTCCTTAGAAAATCTCGCAACAGAATATTACATCCTCACCCCCGTCAAAATAGCCTCATTAAAACCAGCGACGACAGCCCAATTTAAAATAACCTTACTAATAAACGATTTTATCGGAGAAAAAACAGTAAAATACAAAATCAAAACCGGCAAATTAGAAAAAAACAATTCCTTCAAGCTCGTAGTCATGAACAAGCAGGACTACCTTTCAAAAGAACTAAAAAGACTAGAAGAAAACATAAACTCCCTAAATCAAACAATTAAAAATATAGAACTAAAGGAAGAATTAAAACAATGTGAAAATGACTTATCAAATTTAAAATTCAGCATACAGCAAAACAATTTTACAGAGGCAAACAAAAACATAAAAGAAACCGACGATTGCTTAAAAACCATAAAAAACAAACTTACACAAAAACCAAAACCTACAACAACCAAAACAAATTGGAAATGGATTATAATATGGGCACTATTTTTAATCGTAGCAATTTTAATCGTAGCAATAATATATTTCTTTTACAAAAAACTAACACTACGAAACTTCATAAGAAAAAAACAAAAAAAACCACAGCAAGAAGAAGCTCCAAGAATGACAAACATAGACGACAAAATCAAAGAAATAGAAGACAAACTAAAATAAAACTAAGCCCCATCGAGAGAATTCTCATACTCGACAATAGGACTTTCCTTTTTCTGAGCAGGGACATTGCCATGATTCCCTTCAAGCACCTTGACCTTATCCGTAAGACGCCCTACCAAATCCAGAACCCTCTTTAATTCAGCCTCGTAATTTCTAATCTTTTTTATATCCGAATTTCCAAACTTCGCCTTAATATCCTCAATTTCATCCTCATTTTTCTTCCCAATAGAAATAGCCATCTCAACCAAATCCTCCATCCCAAGCTCTTTACTCCTTACCTTATCAAAACTACTAATTTCCTCCTCGATAGAACTCACCTTAGAATTAAAAACTTTCTTAAAATTAGAAAAATCAGACTGCTTCACCATATTGCTCCTATCCAACTGCAACCTCTCCACCTCCTTCTTCAAACCAGAATAATTCGCATCCAAATTATTAACAAGATCCGCAGTTTTTTCAATTCCAGAAAACTTATTTTGAAGTTCAATAAAAATATCCTCAGCCTTATCAGAGTGCATCTTCACCTTGGAATTTATTTTCTGTATCCCCACTAAATCCTGCTTTACCTCATCATTCAACTTTAACAAACCATCTATACCAATAAAAATCTCCGCTTTCGCTTTTATGTCCTTAACCTCTTTCATAACATCATCCATAAATTGTTTATTAGCAGCAAGTTTCTCCTCAAGCGAATTAATTCTCATATCAACCTTCTGATAATCTATTCTCAACTCTTCAGGTTTCACTTCCTTAACAACATCAATAGCTCGTGTCACATCTTTCATGGACTCAGAAATCTTTTTCTCATTTGCCAAATTCATCGCCCGCAACTCTCCAATATTCTCACTCACATAAGAAAACCTCTCATAAAACTGATTTATCCAAGAGATAACCGACTCAATTTTCACATTAATTTTTTCTATTTCAATATTTCCTCCTTCAAGCTTTACTCCAGCAGAATCCGAACTATCATTACTTTCTTGTTTAATCGGAGCAGGTATTTTTGCCAAAGCATCATCATTAGAATTCCCACTATCACTATGTTCAGCATCATACTTCTCTTCCTGCCCAACATCAGGAGGAATTCCGTTATCACCCTTTTTGAAAAACGACATTATATTTTTTCCATCTCTTTTTTAATCGAATCCATTTCTTCTTTGACCGCATCACTATCTTTGGACAAATCATCGTCGGAATCATTCTTAACCCGCTCTTCCAATCCAGCAATCATACTTTCAACACTGGAAATCTCCTTGCCCTCCTCTTTTTTCTTCTGAGCCTGTTTTTTCAACTCCGAAATTTCTTGCTCAAAAGATGCTTTCTTCTCGGGATTTTTCTTTATATATTTTGCTCTCTCCTGATTTGCCTTTTCAACACCAGATAATATCTCATCCTCGCTCACCCTCCGCTTCACAAGATGCTCTGGAGCTTTCCCCAATTTCGTCCAATGCTCAGCCACCTTAGGCTTCAAACTATCCAGATACATGTCTGCCATCTGAAATTGCCCAGACTTAATCTTTCCCTTTGCAAGCTTCAACTCTAATTCTAAATCAAAGACATCCGCCTTCAACTCTTTCATTCTCATAATTTGATAATCTAAATCTTCCGTAATATTAGAATAAGTCTCATATTTTTTCAACTCGTCGTTAGATAATCTTTTTGTGCTATGCAACGAAGGACGGAACGAAATGAAATAGGGTCGCCCACTATTATATTCGGCATTAACAACCAGCCCAGTTCCTATTGGAGCCTTAACGACCGACTTCAAAGCATCGTCACCATACTTCATTTTCACCCTATCCAAATCCCCCTCATACCTTGTTCCCATTTGAATTTCTGTCCCAATATTCGCTTTAATATCTCCAATGAAATCACTCAAAACCTGCGAAATCAAAACTAAACCAACTCCCCACTTCCTAAACTCCCTCGCTCCCCTTTCAAGCTGAACGAACCCTTTTCCAGAACCACCAAACTTCGGCAACAATCTATGAACTTCGTCATAAACAATCAGCGTCTTTAACTCTGAAGCCTCCTCCAATTTTAACTTAAACAGCTGTTCAACCGTGCTCGCCACGACGATATCAATTTCCTTAGGAGATAAATTACTAACATTAAAAATCGTAATCTCTCCAGGTAAATCCATATATTTTTTCAAGTCAATTAATTCATAAGGATCATTAATAGTCTTAATACTTCCATTAAACGCCTTCGCTTCGCCAGTTTTCATGTCGAAATACTTATACCTTTTCAACATATTATCATTCTCGCACTTCCTCAAAAATCCAGTCCATTGCGCCGTAGGATCGAAAACAATAACACCCTTCTTATGGGATAACGCATCCTCGACAATATCCTGGGCCGCAACTGTTTTACCTCCACCAGTAGCCCCAGCGATTATCGTATGCATCTGCAACTTATTCAAATCAACAAATGCCCGAATGCCCGTCTCTGCTATTTTACCAACAAAGCCAGAATGTGCAGTAGGCTGTGGCAACTTAGCCAAATCAACTTTAATCTTAAATCTTTTCTTCTTATAATCCAACCACCTATAATAAAAGAACCCACCAGCGAGAACACCAGCTATCAAAAAGAGTAAAGAGTAAAGCCAATAAGGAACACTAAATAGTTTCCTGCTAAAAAATGGATACTGAACCTCGATATAAGCAAGAGAAGTCGCATGCATATTCTTAAACTCCACGTTAGAATAATAAGCCGTAGCTTTAATCATATATTTCCCAGGTTCAATATCTTGTGGAATAGTCAAATTCTTAACCGCACTCAAACTCGTTTTCACCGAAAAAGCCTGCTCACTTCTTGTAATTATCTCACCAGTTTTTAGATTCATTAACTCTAAATTAAACTGTATATCAACCCTATTTGTCCTTCCCAAATTCGCAATATCTGTCTGTAATCTCAAAATTTTACCGGGGGCAACAGACGGAGTTAGTGGCTGAATTTTAACATCCAAAAGTTTTCCCTGAGGTTCTAAAATACGAATTGTAACAGGAATTTTCCCTGTCTGTTTCGCAGATTTAATAACTAAGTTCCCATTATAACTCCCAGACTTCGTATCTCGTGGAATAACCACCTTTATCAAAGAAGTTCTTTCTTCTGTTTTGTTCAATACAATCTTAGGACTAGCAAAAAAGACAAATGATTTAATGTCACCGTCCGCACCCAAGGAAAGTGTGGTTGGAGTATTAAGGGTATTTTTCAATCTTATCGTCAGCGTCGCTGTATCTCCCGCAAATAACTCTCTATAAATTGAACTCGTTTCCAATTTAACTCCACCCACATTCAAAAAATTCCTAATTAATGCTTCTATTTTGTTTAAATCCGTCTGACTGATAGAGCTACTTCCTCCGCCACCACCTCCGCCACCGCTACTACCAGAAGAGACAACCGTTCCAGTTCCAGAAACCTTACAATCAGCAGAACAAGTAGATGTAGTCTCCCCATAATTCACCTCGCACAACCCGTTGCCACATTCATTCTCTGCCAAAAAGTATGTCCCAACTCCAATAGTATTACCACTAAGAATTTTTGTGTTTACATCTCTGGAAGAATTAACAATCGACCACGTCCCACCACATTTTCCCAAAGACCAATTCCAACCAAGACACTTAATAATTTTAAGTGCCCCCGAATAATCATAAGGATACCCAGAATAATTAAAAACCAAATCCAGAGCATTCGAATCCATCCCAGTAGAATTAGAAACAATTCCAACAAACGGACG
>VAPM010254045.1_pt1 | contig 10466 bp, 5 predicted proteins | sample 3395091 | NCBI WGS metagenome assembly VAPM01 (sample SAMN08290445, study PRJNA428436) | hydrothermal vent metagenome | isolation source: Deep-sea hydrothermal vent chimney 3 | place: Pacific Ocean: Juan De Fuca Ridge | reverse complement strand
CTGCTTAAGGAAAAACAAATCGACGTTATCACGGTGTCGGCGAACCAACACGATTGGGGCAAGACTTCAATAGACGATATTGTTGGTGATAAAAATGTTTCGCTACTTGCCGTACCTGTTGAGGAATGGGACAAATTCTTTGGATTTAATATGCTGGTACAGGGAGGCATTGTTGTTGACCTTGCGAATAATGAAAGTGCCTTTATGTGTCGGTACAACATAGGTTCGATGATTCGTTACAGTCTGGCCAGTGACCTGAAAAATAACAAAGCAAAAGTTGTTCAATGTCTGCATGAAGTGATGACAAGAAACACAGAAAAATTCAAAGGACAAAGCACGAAATTAAAACAGTTTGTTCATCATGGCCTATCAATGACAGATGATAATTTAGTGTTGGATTTTGATGATGATTCAGAGTTGCCTGCACAGGCAATGGATACCGTTAATATTTTTCCCGATGCTGTTTATCTTGTCACAGGAGGGTTTGGCGGTCTGGGAAAAGAGACGGCAAAATGGCTGGCCAGGCATGGGGCTGGACATATTGTGTTATGTAGCAGAAGGGCCGGAGAGAGTCGTGATGACCAAATATTTATGGAGATGCTTGCCGCCATGGGGTCGCATGCCACGGCACAACCCTGTGATCTTTCAAAGACGGCTTCCGTTCAGAATATGATCAAGATGATCGAAGGAATAGGGATGCCCTTTAAGGGGATTTTCCATACCGCAGGTTTGCTGGAAGACAAACCTGTTGAAAAAATGACAAAAGAGGACATGCACAAGGTCATGCTTCCCAAAGCATTAGGTGCCTGGAATCTTCACGTCACCACACAGGCGCATAAACTGGATCATTTTGTTTTGTACTCCTCCATTTCTGTTTTGCTGGGTAATAGCCGTCAGGCTAATTATTGTGCGGCAAATGGTTTTCTTGATGCCTTGGCAAGGTATCGCCAGTTGCATAACCAAGCAGGCATGAGTATCAACTGGGGTGCAATTGGTTCTGTGGGCATGTTGAGCCAGGATAGCAAGATCGGTGATCACCTGACTCAAATCGGGCTTTCACCGCTCTCATTTAATTTGGGATTGAATGGTATGGAGCGCGCAATATCAACGGGCCAGGTCAATATCAGTATTTCCTCTCAGCCCGAATGGGGAAAATGGAGTGGGTATGAGATAAATGCGGTTCATTCATCGCGCTATCGCACAGTGCTTGAGAACGCAAGGGAAGAACATGATGATTCTGTCAAGTCACGTTTGTCAGCAAAACTTGCGGTGCTGGATCAGGAAGTGCAAACACAAGTGCTGACTTCATTGGTGTCAGAGGTTTTTGCCACAGCATTAAAAATGCCGGTAGAACAGATTGACCCGTCCCGCCCTCTGGAGTCACTGGGTGTTGATTCCCTGATGGCAACAGAGATTCGCGTGAGTCTGGATGCGACTCTGGGAGTATCCATTTCAGCGCTGGAGTTGATTGGCAGCAGCTCGATATCTGTTTTGGCGCATAAATGCCTCGATCAATTACAGATTGATAATCAGGAAGATATTGCGGCATAACAAAATATGGAGATGTTTGATGAGTGTGAATGCAGATTTATTAGAATCATTTAAGTCCGAATTTTTGGGAAAAAAGAAGATCAACACAGATGCTGGTATTGATAACACCCGTATCCATGTCATGGATGTTACAAAGACCGCAGATTATAAAATCATTGAAAAAATTGATGATGTGTATGGACGGGAAGGGATGAATAATCCCTACTTTATGCCGCGCTCCGGTCATTTGTCCAACAAGGTCACCAGCAGAAAAAAAGAGTTTATTTGTTATTCGGGTTACAACTATCTTGGTCTGGCTAATGATGAGCGCGTTATTAAGGCCGCCAAACACTCTCTCGATCAATATGGGACACATGCAGGTGCTGCACGCATGGTGGGGGGAGAGATGGCGATACATGCGGAGCTGGAACACACCCTGTGTGATGCGTTTGGTTTTGAAAGTTGTGTAACCACTGTGGGTGGTTATATGACAAACGTGGCAACTATTGGCTACCTCATGGGTAAACGCGACCTGATTATTATGGATGAATATATGCATAACAGTGGTGTTATGGGCGCTGTTATGGCCGATAGCCGCCGGATTGTTTTCCCCCATAATGATTTCGATGCTCTGGCGACTTTACTGGATGAGAATCGGGGAAATTATGAAAAAGCAATTATCATTGTTGAAGGCGCTTACAGCATGGATGGTGATCTGGCAGATCTTCCCCGCCTTGTTGAACTTAAAAAGAAACACAACTGTTGGCTGATGGTGGATGAGGCTCACTCATTGGGTGTGGTAGGAAAAAGCGGGCGGGGTTTATGCGAACACTGGAACATTAATGCCAGTCAGGTTGATATTATTATGGGGACGCTGAGCAAGAGTTTTGCCAGCTGCGGTGGTTTTCTGGGTGGTTCTGAAGAAATGATAAGACTGCTGCGTTTCTTTGCACCCGGTGTGCTTCTGTACAGTACCGGACTCCCACCCGCGTCTGCCGCCGCCGCGAACAGGGCAATAAAGGTAATGCTGGAAGAATCATGGCGAGTGGAAAGCCTGCAAAATAATGTCAGACAGTTTTCCCAACTGGCAAGAGAACGGGGATTTGATACTGGAGGGAGCGGTGCCTCAGCCGTAGTGCCTGTGATGCTGGGAGATAGCATGTTAGCTGTTCACCTGATGTCCGATTTACAACAGGTTGGCATTATTGCCCATGCTGTCATGTATCCAGTGGTTCCTGAAAATGAAGCGCGTCTTCGTTTTTTTATTACCTCAGAACATACACAGGAAGACTTCATTTATACGCTGGATTCCTTAAAGCGAATACTGGCGAATACCACAGCTTACGCAGGAGTGTAAAATTAATATGGATTGTTATGCCAAATGGATACTGGCGCGCCCCTGGTTTGTTTTTTCGATATCGTTGTTATTGATCTCTATTATTTCGGCAGGCATTGCTGGGTTGGAATTCAGAAGTGATGCTCGAGTGTTTTTCTCAGATGAAAACGCGGAACTTCTGGAATTGGAGCGCTTTGAAAAAAAATATGGCCGTGAAAATACGCTGGTATTTATCGCTTCCGCCCGAGAGGGCGACCTGTTTACCCCCTCAAAACTAAAAGCGTTAACCACATTAACGGATAAAGCCTGGGCGATGTCACACACCAAACGTGTGGACTCAGTGACGAACTTCCAGCGTGTTGTTGCACGGGGAGACGATATTGTCATCGACCATCTTTATCGGAAAGAGGATGAGATTTCTCTCCCGGACGCACAGGCTTTAAAACAAGCCGCTATACAGGAGCCCATGTTACTTGGGCAACTGTTGAGTCGTGATGCAAAGGTAGGATTGGTGGCTGTGGAGTTTCGTCTGGATGACACCCTACAGGGAGATCCTGCATTTGATTTAACGGAACAGGCAAGGAAAATTATTACCGATTTTGAATCAACACAGGATGAGCTTGATTTACGGCTGTCCGGCTCATTGGCGCTGGACAATGCATTCGGTGAAGCCGGTGCCAATGATGGGGCATTATTAACCCCGATTATGATTACGCTGATGCTTTTTCTGCTCTGGTTAATCTTCAGGTCAGTCTGGGTGGTTTCGGCAATAACGGTCATTATGCTGGCGGCTATTGCCTGTGGAATGGGGGTTGCCGGAATGTTGGGTATACCCCTCTCATCTCCCAGTGTCACCGCACCCTTTATTATTCTGACGCTTGCAACCGCAGATTGTATACACCTTGTTTCGGCGGTTTCCCGGTTTCGCCGAGAAAACCCTGATAAGGATAAATCCTGGGCAATACAACAGGGTCTGAAAGAAACGATTCGTCCCATCACCATGACCAGTCTGGCCACCGCCGTGGGTTTCTTTTCCCTAATGTTCAGTGAATCACCTCCCTTTGCCCACCTGGGAATGATTGCCGGTTTTGGTACCTTGTTTGCCTGGGGCTTCAGCCTTACTCTGTTACCGGTTTTGCTTCTGATGTTGCCTTGGCGTGTCTCTCAACAACGCCCATTGGTGCCAGAGTCACTGTGGATTTTTTTGCATGGACTGGTGACCCGTCACACAAACAAAGTGATTGTGACCTCTCTTGTATTGGGTCTTGGCCTGGCCAGTCTGGCACTGACCAATAAACTGGATGATCGTTATGTCCAGTATTTTGATGAGCGCTTCGATTTCAGAAATGATACAGATTATATGAATCAGCATATCGGTGGTTTTTATACCATTGATTACTCACCGGCAACCAACCCGGATGGCATCACAGACCCTGAGTATTTAAACCAGTTAAACCGGTTTTCAAACTGGCTGAGAGAACAGCCAGAGGTCTCTCACGTCCACTCTTTAGCCGACATCATGAAAACCATCAATCGCGCCATGAATGGTGGTGATGAAGAAAACTATGTTTTGCCCACCGATAAATATGTGGCCGCTCAATATTTATGGTTATACGAAATGTCCCTGCCCATGGGGCTTGGGCTCAGGGATCAAGTGACCGTGGATAAAAGTGAAAGCAGGCTGACCGTATCACTGTATGATGCCTCAACATCCGAAATGCTTGATCTTGTTCAGCGCGCTGAGCAATGGATGGGAGAGCATACTCCACTATTGCATAAAACGGCTAAAGCAACAGGGACAAGTATTCTTTTTTCTTATATTGGCCAACGTAATATTGACCAAATGCTAAAAGGAACGCTGCTAGCGCTGCTAGCGGTCTCTGTCCTTCTTTTCTTCTTGTTTAAATCTTTTGTATTAGGTGTGTTTGCCACTCTAGCCAATTTTATTCCTCCGGTTGCCGCACTGGGTGGCTGGGCGCTGATCGTTGGTGAAGTCGGTATGGCGGTTGCTGCCATTGTTGCCGTTACCCTGGGTATTGTCGTGGACGACACCATACACTTGATTGAAGCATTGCGCAGGGAACGAAAAGGCAAGGATGTTGATCACAGTCAGGCAATTCTGAATGCGATGAAAAATTCAGGGCCGGGGATTCTCATTACAACCATTGTGTTGGTCGCCGGTTTTTCCTGCCTGGCGATTTCAGGATTTCAAATCAACGCATGGATGGGATTGATGACAGCGATTGTTATTTTTCTGGCCCTGATATTCGACTTCCTGTTTCTGCCATCCGTTGTTTATAAGACAAGGAAATTATAATGAAAAAACGAGCACTGTTATTTGGAGCAAGTCTGCTGGCAACATTTTCAGTTTTTGCCGATATTGACCGGGGGCTGGAAATTGCGGAAGAAACACAGCGTCGAGATTCCGGATTTGGTAACTATGCGGTATCGGGAATAATGACCCTGGAAGGGCCGGGAGGGTTTACCAGTGAACGAAAATTTAAAATGTATACAATTGAAGTTCCTGATGACGGCGACAAACGGCTGGTCAATTTTCTGGAGCCCAGAGACCTGGCCGGAATGGTCTCTTTAACTTACTCACATGGTTTGGAGCCGGATGACCAATGGATTTATATGCCCGCACTTCGTCGTACTAAACGCCTTGCCGCCAGAGATAAAAGTGGAAGTTTTGCAGGCAGTGAATTGTCATTTGAAGATATTGGCACCTGGGAAGTCAAAAAATACACCTACAAATACATCAAAGATGAGCTGCTGGATGGCAAACCAACATTTGTCGTTGAAAATACACCTGCTTATCCTTATTCCAGTTACAAAATGATAAAAGAGTGGGTGGACCAGGAAATCTATCATCCCTTGCGGTTGTTATATCATGATAGTAACGGAAGGCCGTTAAAAGAAATGCATTTTTATGACTATAAAAAATTTGCAGGTAAGTATTGGCGACCGATGAAAATGGTGATGAGCAACCTGAGGACCGGTGCTGTCTCGACGATTATTTGGTCTGATTATGAGTTTGGTGCAGGCTTCAAGGAAAGCGATCTTAATCCCGCCGCGTTGAGAAGATGGTCCAAATGATAATGAAGAAAGGCCACGCTTTTATATTATTGGTTTTTTGGATGTTAGCACTATATTCGACAGCCAATGGAGCAACATTTAAAGGAGAGGTGGAAGGCCGGTATGAATATTATGCTGAAGCCCCTTTGTTCAGTGAACAGTCTGATCGTCAAAGCCAGTATGCACTTGTCACAACCTTGGATTATAACGGCCAGATAAACCGCAATACCGATTTCAATGTGTCTGTTTTTGGCCGTTATCATCCTGCGGCGAATAAATCCGGGCGGGGTGATGTGCGTGAACTTGCATTGAGTTACTACGCTTCACAGCTTGAAATGTCTGGCGGTATGCTAATGGAGCGCTGGGGTGTGCTGGAAGCATTTAGCCCGGTGGACATACTGAACCCGAGAGATCGCGTTGAGGATTTCCAGGGGGATATAAAACAAGGTATTCCAGGAGGGAGGCTTTCCTGGTTGCTGGATAATGGCAGGGCTGATGTATGGTTATTGCCTTATAGCCGGGAAGAGCGTTTGGCTGAAAGGAAAGACCGGTTCAGGAACTCAGCATTTGCATATTCTGATGCAGAGTTTGAAAAGGGACAAAATACACTTTCTTCCGCAGTGCGTATTTCACAAATGCTGGCATCCCTGGAGTTTGCTGTCTCTTATTACAAAGGCCATGCCCGGTCACCTTATTTTACACCAAACCTGGATGGCATTGCTCATGTCATCACATTACAACCCAATTATGCTTGGATAGAACAAGCCGGGCTTGAACTGTTATGGATCAAAGGGCAATTGTTGGTGAAGCTGGAGTCAACTTATCGCTCTACGAGTGATGATAATTTTACCGGTTTGGGTATTGGTCTGGAACGTGAATTTCCACGTATGGGTTCCAGCAAAAATGCGCTGACATTGTATGGTGAGTATTATTATGATGGACGAAAATCTGATAGTAGCTCGCCTATAACGCCTTTTCAGAATGATATTTTTCTTGGTCTTCGCCTTGCTGTAAATGACTTAAACAGCACCGAATATGAGCTGCGATTAACCCGTGACCTGGATTATGATTCAACTCTTTGGGATCTTCGAGCCAAAGCACGTATCAAGCATCAATGGTTTGTTGAAGCAAACCTGTATAAATTTTCTCATGTCGATAATGATCCAGCATTAAAATCATTTGCATCTGACTCAAGGTTCGTTCTAAGCGTGATGTTAGGGTTTTGATGTCTACACCTCAAAGGTCATGGCTGTTTGACTGTATTTTATTGTAAATCACAGGCTTTCCTCTTTTTATTTTGTTCATGTGTCTGTGCCCCCCATCTCTGCTCTGTGGAGCTTATTTCAATAGTTTGAAAGCGTTGATTGTTGATTCTCATCGCCCATTGGCGGAAGTTCAGGTCTTTTTTGTACAACAAATTCACCTGTCAGGCTCTCAAGAAATGCGACAAGGTTTGCAGCTTGTTGATCTGTTAGTACGCGATTGCGTTGTGCGCGGGCCATTACTCGCACGGCTTCATTTAATGTTTTTACTGAGCCGTTATGAAAGTATGGTGCTGTGAGGGCGATGTTACGCAGAGTGGGTACACGCCATTTACCTGTAGGGGCTTTATCATTTCCCTGATTGTATCCAAGGTCTTTTTTAAGTTTGTATTTTTCATCGTAGTCGCTGGGCATGGCCGGGAACCATTGAAAATAAATTTCACCTTTTTTCAGCGTCGATGGTCCTGCGAGAGCTGGCCCTTTATGGCAAAGAATACAGCCAATTTCTTCGAACTCCTTCATGCCTTTCTGTGCTTGTGCAGACAGCGCTGTTTTATCCCCTCTTAAAAAACGATCAAACGGACTGTTGGGTGTGATGAGTGTGCGCTCATAGGCCGCGATTGCTTTGGCGATATTGTCATAAGTTACGGGGTTTTTTTCATCAAAGATCGCGGCGAATTGTTTTCGGTATCCAGGGATTGCCGCAATACGCTCAACAGCAGCCTCCTGATGTGGCATTCCCATTTCAATAGGGTTGAGAATCGGACCTTTTGCTTGTTCCTCAAGCGTAGCGGCGCGCCCATCCCAAAATTGTGAGCTTAAGAAGGCGGCGTTCCATATGGTGGGTGCAGAACGCTCTCCTTTTTGTCCACCGATACCCGTTGAGACTGCGGCGCTATCGGTGCCGTTGCCAGAAACATCGTGGCAAGTATTGCAGGATATTGTTCCGTCAAGTGACAGGCGAGGGTCAAAAAAAAGTTGTTTCCCTAAGTTTATTTTGGCGACAGAGCTTGGGTTGTCTGATGGCTCTGGCGCAATAAGTGGTAGTGGTTCGAAGCCTGCTAGTGTGTGAGTGCTTATTATCAATAATAGGGCGGTGGTAATGTTAAGGCTCATATCTTTTGTCATTGAGTTTTCCAGATGATTTAGTGCGGGTAGCACACTATTTAAGTGCAGCCCTTCGCAGTGATAAGGCAAAAAATGAGCCATCTTTTTATTTGTAATGAATTTCTTTTTAATTCAATAGGATAGATGTTTCGTGCGGATGCAATATGAATTACGGCGCGTACAGGGTGTTGCGATATATAGTAAATGTACGAAGTATAGTGATAAGAAAAGAAGGTTTATGTCTTCGTTTGGCTTTTGCACGATATTTCGTTAGGCTTGATGCTCTATTGGGTGACGAATAGACAGTAAAGTGTTTTTTTTAAAGCAACTGATGCCACGCTCTCGAATAATGAACCCATAGCTGAATTCTGCGTAACATCAGTAACGTAAAAGTGAAAATCGTGATGAGCAATGAGCTAAAAGAGATCGCCCAAAGTTTTTATTGGAGGGTGGGTCATGATATGTGTGTTATCGAGTTTGCAGGACAAAAATGGCCATTTCCCTATGATGGTGCACCAATACTGGGGCAGCGGCTGCACAGCCTTGGCATCTCCACTGAATTAATTGAAAACTGTCAAAAAGCATTAAATGGCGAGGTTCAGGCGTTTGAACAATGTATTGCCAGTCGCCTATTTCTTTTTACGATGACGCCCGTGAACGATAAGAGTGGGGGTGTTGTTGGTGTGGATGTCATTGCGGCTAATATCAGCCAGTATAAAAAATCCGAAGCTGACATAAAGGTGCTTAAGCACCATGCTGAGTCGATTCTGAACGCCGCTGGCGAAGGCATTTACGGGCTTAATCTCGAAGGTAAGGCAACGTTTGTTAACCCAGCCGCAGAACGCATGACAGGTTGGAGTGCCGCAGAGATGATTGGTCACTCAATTCATTATCTTCATCATCATAGTCACGAAGATGGAACGCCCTACCCCCAGGAAGAATGTCCAATTTATGCCGCAATAAAAGATGGTGTAATCCATCATATTGAAGGCGAGGTATTTTGGCGTAAGGACGGTACCTGTTTTCCGGTGGAATACACCAGTACTCCCATCTATGAGAACGGAACATTAGTGGGAGCTGTTGCGGTTTTTAAAGATACCACTGCGCAAAAAAAGGCTAAAAAAGATCTTCTTGAAGCATTTGATGAGGTAGCAAAATTAAAAGAGCAGCTTGAAGAGCAAAACAATTACTTACAGGAAGAAATTCGAGAAGAGTTGGCTTTTGGTGAGGTTGTCGGTACATCGTTACCTGTTCGACGAATGCTGGAAAAAATTGAACATGTCGCACCGACGGATGCGAGCGTTCTGGTATTAGGAGAAAGCGGGACAGGTAAAGAATTAATCGCCCATGCAGTGCATGAGAACAGCCCGCGGCGTGATCACCCGCTGGTAAAGGTGAATTGTGGGACGTTGTCATCAAGCCTGGTAGAGAGTGAGCTTTTTGGTCATGAAAAGGGAGCCTTTACTGGTGCGCATGATCGCCGCAGAGGGCGTTTTGAGCTTGCTGATGGTGGCACTTTGTTTCTTGATGAGGTTGGTGAATTGCCTTTAGATACGCAAGTAAAACTCTTGCGTGTGCTGCAAGAGCAAGAGTTCGAGCGCCTTGGTGGTGAAAAACTGATCCGTGTTAATGTCAGGATTATCGCTGCAACGAATCGTGACTTGGCTCAATTGGTCGAAGAAGGCAGCTTCCGAAAAGACCTCTATTATCGTTTAAATGTATTCCCGATAGAAGCCCCGGCATTACGTGAGCGTCACGAAGATGTTGCATTGTTGGCGAAACATTTTCTCAGTTGTGCAGCACGCAAATTTGGTAAGACGCTTACCGGGTTTTCCGGTGATGGTTTGGCAATGTTAGAGGCATATGACTGGCCAGGGAATATCCGCGAGCTGAGGAATGTTATCGAGCGTGCCGCAATATTGGCAACAATGTCCAGTGTCGATGTGATAAGTCTTATCCCAAAGAGGCTAGAAGTAGCGGGGGCTGATTCTCAACAGCTACTGACACTGGCAGAAGTAGAACGCGCACACATTGAACGCATTTTAATGCATACTCGCGGTATTATTTCTGGCACAAGAGGCGCCGCTGCAGTATTGTCCATGCACCCCAATACTTTACGTTCACGTATGATAAAACTTGGCATCAATATAACTGAT
>VAPM010173259.1_pt1 | contig 10467 bp, 8 predicted proteins | sample 3395091 | NCBI WGS metagenome assembly VAPM01 (sample SAMN08290445, study PRJNA428436) | hydrothermal vent metagenome | isolation source: Deep-sea hydrothermal vent chimney 3 | place: Pacific Ocean: Juan De Fuca Ridge | reverse complement strand
TTATTCAAGTTTCAATCGCAGATGGCAGCAGGGGGAAATGTTGATGCGATGATGAAACTGGGTGAAATGTATGAGCAGGGATCAGGAACGAAAAAGGATCTGGACAAAGCGATGAAAATGTACCGGCAGGCAGAGGCAAGGGGTGCCAAAGATGCCGGCGGGGCGATTAAAGAATTAGAGAAAAGGAAAAAGCAGGGCTCACTCGCTGAAAAAAAAGTCGCAGAACAAAAAGCGGCAAGGGTGCGGGCAGCAGAGGAAAAAACCGCACGTGAGAAGCTAGCAAAAGAAAAAGCCGCACGTGATAAAATCGCACGCGACAAAGCGGCTAAAGAAAAAGCTGCGCGCGATAAAACTGTAAAAGAAAAAGCGGCCAGGGATAAAACGGCCAGGGAAAAAGCTGCACGTGACAAAGCAGCTCGTGATAAAGCCTCACGAGAAAAGGCGGCGCGTGAAAAATCTGCGCGAGATAAGGCTGCTCGTGAGAGAACAGCTAAAGAAAAAACCGCTCGCAATCAAGCCGCTATTGATAAAGCCAATCAAGAAGCCGCTGCCCGTAAAAAAGCAGAAGAGAAAAAGACATTTGAATCTGATCCCTGCAACTCACCCGCTGCACGTTTTATGTCTTCGTGTAAATAAAAATTACAACTAATAACTTTCATCAATATGGAAATGGTGAATAGAATTTGAGGTTTAGGTATGGACTTAGTTTTATTCCGGAACTGGCAACGAGTACTGCTGTTGATGTTTTTTATCGTACAGTTGCTCGCCGCTGCTCCGGCACATAGTGAAGATTATAATCAATTCAAGCTAGATTTGATGCTTGCTGAGCGGGGTGATACTGGTGCACAATTTTCGGTGGGTAGTGCGTATGAGGATGGCAATGGCGTAAAGAAAGATCTTATGCAGGCTTTTCAGTGGTTCAGCATGGCGGCAAAAAACAAACACAGTGGTGCCCAGTTTAAGTTAGGTGAGTTTTATGAAAAGGGTTTGGGGGTCAAGAAAAACCAGGCCAAAGCCGATGCATGGTATAAGCAGGCGGAAGAAAACGGAAGTCGTCTGGCGAAGAAACATCGGGCACAGATAGAGACTGAAAAGCAGGTGGCGATGAAAGAGAAATCCAATAGAGAGTTAGCCGCACAAAAAAAGAAAGAACAAGAAAGAAAAAAACTTGCCAAAGAACGTGAGCGCCGGCTAGCGGCAGAAAAAGCCCGGCGTGATAAAAAGTTGAGTCAGGCAGAATCAAAGAAAAAGTTAACCGCGAAGGTGGTTCCTGTTTCTAAAAAAATGACTGCTGAAGAAAAGGCAACCGTTATTAGCAAACATTCAAAACTGATTCTTTCCCTGAGATGGAATAGTAAAAGCAATGCAGCCTCACTTCTCCCCTCATCCGTAAATAATTGTCTTGAGAGTTCAGACAATGAAATTGTCTGTTTTTCAAAAAAACAACGTAAGACCATTGCGCATTCAGATGTGGTTTATACTACAAAATCTACGCTAAAGGACTTTAGTGTAAATGGTGATTTTGTCCTCAGTTATTATTTTAATGTGCTGGAGATCAACAAAACTACCGATGCGGGTGTTAGTGTCGATAGCCTGGGTTTGATGGTGAAAAATGGCTGGCAGGAACCTGAATTAAAAATATCCTGTAATATTCATAATAAAAAAATAAAATGTGTAGGCCGAGGTAATACATTTTATTACCGGCCCTGATGATTGATCCGCAGTAACTTCCCCCTCTTCCCAACACTCCCCACCCCGGTGAGAGAGTTATCCTCGTTCCCATGCTCTGCGTGGGAATGCATACGGGGGTAACAAGGTGATACGATACATGGATTCCAATACAGATCGTGGGAAGCAGAAATAATTGATCCGCAGTAACTCCCCGCAGGAATGCGATGTGGTTTATAGTTTAGCCATAAATAGCATCGGATCAACGCGGGTGTTATTTAAGCTGACGCTCCAGTGCAAATGCGGGCCAGTGACTCGACCGGTCATGCCAACTTCACCGATACTTTCTCCCTGCCTGATCTTGTCTCCTGCTTTGACATTTATTTTACTCATGTGGCAGTACATGGTCACCAGCCCCTGTCCATGATCGATGAATACCGTATTACCATTGAAAAAATAATGACCGGTGGTAATGATTTCACCGTCGGCAGGTGCTTTGATTGCGGTTCCTTCCGGGGCGGCTATGTCCAGTCCACTATGAGGTTTGCGGGGTTGTTCATTGAAGAAGCGACGCAGGCCAAACGGGCTGCTCAGTCGGCCTTTGACGGGAACCCTGAATTGAGTGGCAACCTGCGTTTGTTCCGTCCATTGTGAAAGTGCGGTGACGATTATTTTTTTCTCGGCACGAATGCGCGTCATATCCTCGGCATTCGGATTGACCTTGCGTTTGTTTTTAATGGTCAGGTGCTGTTCTTTATATTCTTTGCTATGCACAGAAAAATCACGGGAGTAGGTTTCTTTATTTGCGGGAACAATGCGCAACTTGTGAATTCCAGCTTTAGCAGAAAGTGGAATGCCGACAACGGCTTCCCATTGTGCGTCTGTCTGGCGAATCAGGATACGCTTTTTGCCATAGTAAACAGAAGGCGGGATTGAACTGCTGGTATCAAGTTTAACGATGGCAATGCCGCCGGGCACAGCATCGGTTCGAGGATAGTCCTCAGCAATTGCCGAGCTGAGTGAGAGTGAAACATACAGGCTAAGACTGCTTATTAATAATATGAGTTTGGTCATGGCTCTATTTTTTCAATGGTTGAAATAAGGTGGCCCTGAGATAGCCGGGTTTTAATTTTCTGGCCGGATTTAAGTTCATCACTGCTACGGATGATACGCTGATTATCCACGGCGGTGGTAATCGTATAGCCACGTGAAAGCGTGGATAGCGGACTCACAGTATTGAGGTTATGGATGCTGTGATGTAGGCGTTGCCGGTTTTGTTGCAGTTGGTGTTCTATTGCCTGTTGCAGACGGCGGGTATGTTGTTGCAGCTGTAATTGCTGTTGCTCGAGGTAATGGCCGGGCTGGTATGGCTGCATTTTTTCCAGTTGTAGCTTGAGGGCGTGCTGCCAGTGTTGCATGCGGTGTTTCATTATTTGTTGCATACGCAATTCAAGATCGTCCAGTCGTTGAGCGACTTCCTGTAAGCGATGACCCGGATGACGTAGACGTTTGTTCAAATTGTACAGTTGTTGAGTGCCGGTTTTCTGCTTTGTCGCTATGTTGAGTTTGAGCCGGGAGAAAAGCTGTTGTGTCTGCCTCAACAGGGTTTGCTGATCCGGACTGATCTGTTCGGCGGCAGCAGTGGGCGTTGCGGCCCGGTGATCGGCAACAAAGTCAGCAATGCTGAAATCAACTTCGTGACCAATACCACTGACGATCGGGATTTTACAATGATAGATGGCTCGGGCAACGGCTTCATCATTGAAGGCGCGAAGATCTTCCAGTGAGCCACCTCCGCGGGCAAGAATCAGGACATCACATTCTGATCGTTGCGAGGCAAGTTGTATGCGGGTTGAAATTTCTCTGGCCGCATTGTCGCCCTGCACAGCAGCCGGGTAGAGCACAACCGGGATGGCAGGAAAGCGGCGTTGCAGGGTGGTGAGTATGTCATGCACAGCCGCACCCGTGGGTGAGGTGATAATGCCAATCTGGCGTGGCATTGCAGGCAGGGTCTGTTTGTGTGCCTGGTCGAATAGGCCTTCCTGATTCAGCCGTTGCTTTAATTCTTCGAAAGCACGTTGCAGCGCACCGTCACCGGCTTCTTCCATGTGTTCGATGATAAGCTGGAATTCACCCCGTGCTTCATACAAACTGATGCGGGCGCGCACCAGCACCTGTGCGCCATTTTCGGGTTTAAAGCGCAGCCGCTGATTGTGGTTGCGAAACATGGCGCAGCGCACGGAGGCGGTTTTATCTTTGAGTGACAAATACCAGTGACCCGAAGCGGGTTTGGCAAGATTGGAAATTTCAGCTTCCAGCAAGAGCAGAGGAAAGCTACCTTCTAACAGGTTGCGGGCCTCACGGTTGAGGCGGGAGACAGTGTAAATATCTTTAAGCATTAGGTACAAGATACAAGAAACCGCTGTGTATTTGTATCCTGTACCTGCTTTTGTTGATTTTTATATTACCAGTTTAAAAGTTAGGCCCGGCATTTTTCTGTTCGGCGTACTGTTTCAGGGCATTATCACTCTGATTACTTGCCTTGTTTGCCAGTTTGATAGCGGTTTCGTTATCCCCTTTTTTCAGGGCGGCTTTAGCCTTTTTGATTACTTTCCCGGTATCACGCCATTCGTAGTTTACATCACGAGCCATCTTAACTTTCTGCTCAGCCTTGCTGATAGCCGCACTGGCATCATCACCATTGGTGGCAGGTGGGGTGTTGTTGGCGCAGGCGTGCAGGAACAGAGCTGCAGACGCAGCAACTAGTAATTTTTTCATAACTCCTCCAAAAAAATATGAAATAGATATAGGTTGATGGTATGCCCCCATAGCGGGGGGTTAACTTTTATTATTTATTATATTCTTCACCTGGAACGCGGTTTCCCGGTTCCCTCGCTGAGGATGAAAGTATGCGTCCATCAGGGCAGATTAGCAACCGTTGCAAATGCATCATACTTATTTACCCATGCCCTGAAAAACTTTATAATACTCTGTTTATATCCCAACCTGGAAGATTCCCCTATGTTGCGAATAGCCGAAGAAGCCTTGACCTTCGACGATGTATTACTCCTCCCCGCTCATTCCACTGTGCTGCCCAAAGATGTCAATTTGCAGAGTAAGCTGACCCGGAATATTACCCTGAACATCCCGCTGGTATCGGCCGCTATGGACACGGTGACAGAAGCGCGGCTTGCTATTGCCCTTGCTCAGGAAGGGGGTATTGGCATCATTCACAAAAATATGACCATCGATGAGCAGGCCACACAGGTCAGTATGGTGAAGAAATTTGAAAGCGGGGTGATTAAAGATCCCCTGACGGTGGGGCCGGCCACCAGCATTCAGGATGTGCTGGATCTGACCCAGGCGCATAATATATCGGGCGTGCCGGTGGTGGAAGGCGAAGATCTGGTGGGTATTGTCACTAGCCGGGATTTACGCTTTGAAAAGAATTTCGAAAATCCGGTTTCCAGCATCATGACCCCGAAAGATCGTTTGGTGACGGTATCGGAAGGCACCCGGCGGGGCGAAATTCGTAAGTTGCTGCACGAAAACCGGATCGAAAAAGTGCTGGTGGTGGATGATAAATTCCAGTTACGCGGTCTGGTGACGGTTAAAGATATTCAGAAGGCCAAAGAAAACCCGCACGCCTGTAAGGATGAACAGGGACGTTTGCGCTGTGGTGCGGCAGTAGGAGTCGGCATGGGCACCGATGAACGGGTAACGGCTCTGGTTAATGCCGGTGTCGATGTGCTGGTCGTTGATACGGCGCACGGTCACTCCAAAGGTGTGCTGGATCGGGTGGCCTGGGTGAAAAAGAATTTCCCGGATGTGCAGGTGATTGGTGGCAATATCGCGACTGCGGCGGCAGCACTGGCACTGGTTGAAGCAGGTGCGGATGCAGTGAAAGTTGGTATTGGTCCCGGTTCTATCTGTACCACTCGTATTGTTGCCGGGGTTGGTGTCCCGCAGATTTCCGCGGTGGCCAATGTGGCAGCGGCACTGGAAGGTTCTGGTGTCCCTGTGATTGCCGATGGCGGCATTCGTTATTCCGGCGACATGGCCAAAGCCCTGGTTGCCGGTGCCTATACCATCATGGTCGGCAGCATGTTTGCCGGCACCGAGGAAGCGCCGGGCGAAGTAGAACTGTTTCAGGGCCGTTCCTATAAATCCTATCGCGGCATGGGTTCAATGGGAGCCATGTCTTCACAACAGGGCTCCAGTGATCGCTATTTTCAGGAAGGTAATGAAACTGAAAAACTGGTGCCGGAAGGTATCGAAGGCCGGGTGCCGTTCAAGGGTTCGATGCAACCGGTGATTCATCAGTTGTTAGGCGGCATGCGCTCCAGTATGGGTTATACCGGCTGTGCCACCATTGATGAGATGCGGGTTAAACCCGAGTTTGTTCGCATCACCGGGGCGGGCATTAAAGAAAGCCATGTACATGATGTGCAAATTACCAAGGAAGCCCCTAACTATCGGGTTTGATTTCCTGCTATTTGCAGAAAAAACGGTAGGTTGGGCTTCATTTCATTCAACCCAACCTACCATGTTGTTTGTCTAAACTAAGTACCTAAATTTTATGAATACTGATATTCACGCTCACCGCATTTTAATCCTCGACTTTGGCTCTCAATACACCCAGCTCATTGCCCGCCGGGTGCGTGAAGCCGGCGTTTATTGCGAGCTGGTTCCCTGTGATCTGGATGAAGCTGAAATTAGTGAATTCAAACCCAGTGCAATTATTCTTTCAGGCGGGCCTGAATCTGTGACCGGTGATGATACACCGCGAGCACCGAAACGGGTGTTTGAATTGGGTGTTCCTGTGCTGGGCATCTGTTACGGCATGCAGACCATGGCCGAGCAGCTGGGCGGCAAGGTGGAAACGGCCAAACAGCATGAATATGGGTATGCCAAAGTGCGCGCCCACAGTCATACGGCACTGTTAAAAGACATTGAAGATCACACCAGTGCTGAAGGATATGGCTTGCTGGATGTATGGATGAGTCATGGTGATCAAGTCATTAAATTGCCGAAGGGCTTTAAGCTGATGGCCTCGACTGAGACTGCGCCCATTGCCGGTATGGCTGATGAAGAGCGGCGTTTTTATGGCCTGCAATTTCACCCTGAAGTGACGCACACTCGTCAGGGTGAACGTATCATTGAACGCTTCTTGCATGAGATTGCCGGCTGTGAGCGGCTGTGGACATCAGATAATATTATCGAAGATAGTATTAAAAATATTTGCGATTCAGTGGCTGATGATGAAGTTCTGTTGGGGTTGTCCGGCGGCGTAGATTCCTCGGTGGTGGCCGCACTGCTGCATCGTGCTATCGGTGACAGGTTGACCTGCGTTTTTGTTGATAACGGATTGCTGCGTTTTCAGGAAGGCGATCAGGTGATGTCTACCTTTGCCGAACACATGGGCGTGCGGGTGATTCGGGTGGATGCGGAAACGCGTTTCCTGACAGCCTTGAAAGGCGTGAATGATCCCGAGCAGAAACGTAAAATCATCGGCAACCTGTTCGTTGAAGTGTTTGAAGAAGAAGCGGCGAAATTAAAAAATGCCAAATGGCTGGCACAGGGAACCATTTATCCTGATGTGATTGAATCAGCCGGAGCGAAAACTGGCAAGGCGCATTTAATCAAATCCCATCATAATGTCGGTGGCCTGCCGGAGCACATGAAACTGAAACTCTGTGAACCGTTGCGTGAATTATTTAAAGATGAAGTGCGTAAACTGGGAGTGGAACTGGGCCTGCCTTACGATATGGTTTATCGTCATCCCTTCCCCGGCCCAGGGCTGGGTGTGCGTATACTCGGTGAAGTGAAAAAAGAATATGCCGACATACTACGACTGGCCGATCATATTTTTATAGAAGAACTCTATAAGCACGAGCTCTATCAAAAAGTCAGTCAGGCCTTCACGGTTTTCCTGCCGGTAAAATCCGTCGGCGTTACCGGTGATGGCCGCCGTTACCAATACGTGGTGTCATTGCGAGCGGTGGAAACCATTGATTTTATGACTGCACGCTGGGCGCACCTGCCCTATGAATTCCTGGAAATCGTTTCCAGCCGCATCATTAATGAAGTCGAAGGTATTTCCCGCGTAGCCTATGATATTTCCAGTAAACCCCCGGCTACGATTGAGTGGGAATAAAATGAAGCCCAACAGTTCGATGCAGATTGTTGGGCTTCGCGTTGCTCAACCCAACCTACGGGTTGCTTAAATTGAATTCTGATCTCCGCGACTTAGAATACATGCAGCGCGCACTGGAACTCGCGCGTCGTGCTGAGGCTGAGGATGAAGTTCCGGTGGGAGCGTTACTGGTGCGCGATGATCAGATTATTGGTGAGGGCTGGAATATGCCAATCACTCATCATGATCCCAGTGCCCATGCCGAGATACAGGCCTTACGATCTGCGGCTCGTGCAGTTTCAAATTATCGTCTTCCGGAAACCACACTCTATGTCACTCTTGAACCCTGCGTCATGTGTGCAGGCGCAATCATTCATGCTCGCATTCAACGGGTGGTGTTTGCTGCGCGTGATCCCAAAACTGGGGCAGCAGGCAGCATGTTTGATATTCTTAATAGTGATTTACATAATCACGGTGTGCAAATTAGCGAAGGCGTACTGGCAGAAGAATGTGGGCAGTTATTGACGGATTTTTTCCGTGCGCGAAGAAAAAAATAGTTTTTTCTCGGGTTTATTTGCGAACGACAATATCAGCCAGAAAGGCCGATATTCAGAACACACAAATAAACTACCCCGCCGCAAGCGGGCGGGGTATTAATTGTAGGTTGGGCTGAGTGAAACGAAGCCCAACATAGCCTTATTCCGATATTCTGTTGGGCTTCATTTTATTCAGCCCAACCTACCATTTCGCTGCAAGCAGCGGGGAATTAAACCCTCAGAAATTCAACCAATTATATTTTTGCAGATTGATAGTTACAGCGCAGCGGAAGAGAAGGCCAGTTTGTTGCGGGAAGGCGTTTCCGGTTTTTCAGTACGCCAGCGTAGGATGTCATAATAACTGCGGATATTCTCCACATAGCGCACCGGCTCGTGACCACGGGCGTAGCCATAACGGGTTTGCTTATACCACTTACGTTGGCGGAGCAGAGGCAGGCTTTGCTTTACATCGGCCCACTTGTTGGCATCACCACCGCGTTGGCGGGTAATTTTCCGCGCATCTTTGACATGGCCAAAGCCGACATTGTAGGCAGCCAGGGTAAACCAGGTGCGATCCGGCTCACCCACTTCAGGGAAACGTTGATACAAGCTTTTAAGATAACGTGCACCGCCATCAATACTCTGGGCGGGATCGGTGCGTTTATTGACACCAAGTTGCTGAGCCGTAGCACGTGTCAGCATCATGATGCCGCGCACACCGGTGGGTGAAACCGCGCGCGGATTCCAGTTGGATTCCTGATAAGCCACGGCGGCAAGTAAACGCCAGTCCAGATCATTACTCAATGCGGCTTCTTCAAACAAAGGCTGGTAGCGATTCATACGCTGTTTAATATGACGGAGGTAGGTCGGTGTCCCGGCGTAATTATATTTACGCACATGGCCATAATACTGACTGAGCATTTGCTCCAGCTTGCCGGATTTTTGTAGGGAGCCAAAAAATTTCTGTGCTTCCTGATAAAGGCTATCATCTTTACCACGACGTAATGCCCATGCTAGCCCCTGTGCTTCAGAGATATCAAAGGCCACGCGCAGTTCCGGATGAAAACGTCGGTGCAGCGCAGCTTCATTGGAATCGGCAATGGTGAAGTCAATGAGCTGTTCTGCTACCAGCGTTAGCAACTCAGTGCTTTTCACGTCTGCATTTTCCCGCCATTTCAGCGCAGGGACTTCCATTTTTAAGGTTTGCAGACGCTCGGAGTGACTGCTGTTTGCAATAACTTCAAGATCACCTTTAAGCAGATCTTTAATGCTGCGAGGACGGGACATACCTGTACGGTAAATCAGTTGCTGGGTAATGTGCTGATAGGGAAGGGTAAAGCGTACCCGTTTTTTGCGTTGTTCGGTGATAGTCAAACCAGCGGCTGCGATCTGTGCCTGCCCAGTTTCGATCTGGGTCAGAATATTATCCAAATTGTCTACACTGTGAATATCGGCTTTTACACCAAGGTAATCAGCAAATGCATTAATGAGATCGTATTCCAGACCACTTGTTCCATGTGGACCTTCATAATAGGTGCTAGGTGCATTACGGGTAACCACCTGCAAGCGGCCACTATCCTGAACTTGTTGGAGCAGATTACGCTGAGGCGCACAGGCATTAAGAATGAATGCCAGCAAGATAATCCCGCCTGTTATTAATATGTGTCTTTTCTGCATGCAAGCAACCCTTACTACAAACTTCTTTATGGGCATGCCCAATTACCATGCCGATTAGATTTATTGGGACCATCTGCGTTGATGGGCCGAAGATTATAACACACTAATATTCTCGATTATCTATAACTTGTGTTCTAGTGGCTTGAATATTCTATTTTCGTGTGTTAGCTGGTATTTTTTATTTGCTTTAAGATTGCCGGGTAAGGCTCTGAGTTTTAAGAAATTAGTTGAAAATGGAAAAAAGGATCTGTAAATTTTAAACAGAGGACTTATAATATTGTTTCCGGAGAGGTGCCAGAGTGGCCGAATGGGCTTGACTCGAAATTAAGTGAAGGCGTGAGCCTTCCGAGGGTTCGAATCCCTCCCTCTCCGCCAGATAATCCTGAGTAGTAGCGTAGGGGTCAGGTCTTGCGATGTAATGTTGATCCTGCCAGATTCAGGTCGCTTACT
>VAPM010038563.1_pt1 | contig 10469 bp, 12 predicted proteins | sample 3395091 | NCBI WGS metagenome assembly VAPM01 (sample SAMN08290445, study PRJNA428436) | hydrothermal vent metagenome | isolation source: Deep-sea hydrothermal vent chimney 3 | place: Pacific Ocean: Juan De Fuca Ridge | reverse complement strand
GCATAGGTATTGCGCCAGGGTTCGCGAATGGCCTGCGCCCCGCCGGGCATCGGCACCGGTTTAAACGTCGCCAGACGCCTGAACCGGCGATAGTCAGCCAGCAGAAATTCACCGCCCCAAAGCGCGCCATCTTCACCCATGCCCAGCCCGTCAAGGGCGATGCCAAGCACCGGCGCGTCCGACAGCGCCACGCCATTTTCAGCCATACAACTGGCGACATGGGCGTGGTGGTGCTGGATGTGTTCGACCGGTATTGCGTCGGTTTCGCTGATATCCGTGGCCAGTTTGGTCGACAGGTATTCCGGATGAATATCGCAGGCCAGCAATACCGGTTCATGGTCATAAAGCGCTTGGTAAAGCGACAGGTTCTTTTGAAAATCGTCCAGTGTAGCGACATTTTCCAGATCGCCCTGGTGCTGGGACAGGATCGCAGCGCCGTTTTTCACAAGGCAAAACGTTGATTTCAGCTCACCGCCATAGGCCAGAATATCGGGGGCTGCCGCAAACCCGTGGGGCAGGGGAATTGAGGCTGGCGCATAGCCGCGCGCACGCCGCAGAACGCTGATCTTGCCGCCCAGAAAGCGAACCACCGAGTCGTCGATCCTGTTGGCGATATCGCGGTCATGCAGCAGGGCGAAATCGGCGATGGATGATAGCCGGGTTCTGGCGTCGCTGTTTGTCGTCACCTGCGGTTCATCCGACATGTTGCCACTGGTCATCACCAAGGGCGTGTCGAAATTCTGCATCAGCAGGTGATGCAGGGGTGTGTAGGGTAACATGAAACCCAGCGATTTAATGCCCGGCGCGATTGCTGCCGGCAGGGTTTCGCGACTTCGGGTTTCAAGCACTATGATCGGCGCCGCCGGACTTTGCAGGGCGGTCAGTTCGGCATCATTCAGCTGGCAATAGCGTTGAACAACGGCCGCATCGCGCGCCATCAGTGCGAACGGTTTAGCGTATCTGAGTTTTAGGCTGCGCAGGCGTTCCACGACCTGGCTGTTTGTCGCGTCACATGCCAAATGAAAGCCACCCAAGCCGCGGATCGCGACGATTTTACCGCCTTTTAGTCGTTTGGAAGTCGCATTCAATATGTCTGGTAAATCGCTGGCAATACACGGTTTAACTGAATCAGTTAGATCATCCAACCAAACCTTCGGGCCACAATTCGGGCAGGCAATGGGCTGTGCATGAAACCGGCGGTCGTTTGGGTTTTCATATTCCTGTTTGCAAGCCCGACACATCGGAAAATCGGCCATGGTTGTGCTGGCGCGGTCATAGGGAACCGAGTTGACGATGGAAAACCGGGGGCCGCAATGGGTGCAATTGGCAAAAGCGTAGCCATGGCGGCGATTGGCCGGGTCGGCGATATCGGACAGGCAAGCATCGCAGGTCGCCGCGTCCGGTGTAACCTGGGTTTGGGTAGTCCCGCCTGTGCTGTGGATGATGCGAAAATCATCGGCAATTTCGGGGGCCGTGATTGTTTGGCTTTTGATAGCGTCGATGCGTGACAATGGCGGTGCATTGGCGCGAATGGCCGAGATAAATTCTGACAGCTGCGATGGCGTCGCAGAGGCGTGAATGAGCACGCCAGAATTATCGTTTCGAACCGTCCCCACCAACCCGTATTCGGCGGCCAGCCGCCACACCATCGGGCGAAAACCGACGCCCTGCACGGTTCCGCGCACGCGGATTTCCAAGGTTATGGCGCTTATGGATTGATTTGCGGATGTCATTTCCGCCCCACACTGGGGCTCCATTGCTGTTGTTCCCGGGTGATGTCCTGCGCTGCGATATGGCCAAGCCCCTGTTCGGTGTAATGTGCCAGCAGCTCGATCACCATGGTCACGGCCTTGGCGACGGCGGTTTCCACCTCGGGGCTAAGCCCGATTTTCATGTCGTCCAGCTCGACCGGTTCGCAGCCCAGTATTCGCAGGGTTTTCGGTGGCTCGGCGACCTGGGCCAGAAGGCTGAGGGCGCGTATCGGCGTGGCATAATGGGTGTCGGCGAAATAATCGCGCAGTTGGGAGGGCGCAAGATCGGACAGGTCGGGCAGGACCGGTTCCAGCAAGTACAGGTCACCCGGCTGACCGCCCCGCGCATAGGCGTCGATGATGATCAGCGCCTCATAGCCATACATCAGTTCCTGGATCAGGCTCATGCCGCCGATGCCGGTTTCAATGACATTCGCCCATTCCGGCACATCGGCATGCGCCATCAGGCGATTGGCGACTTCCACGCCAAAACCGTCATCGCCCAACAGAACGTTGCCAACCCCGGCGATCAGGATTTTCTTTTTGTTGGTGTCTGTCACCGTTAGAATGCCGGTAGCTCGGGCTTGAATTCCATGTCTATGCCGACCATCAGGCGGCCGGCATCATCGCGTTTAACGCTGTAGCATTCAATCGCTTTGGTGCCACCGATTTGTCCACCGTGGCGGATATCATAATGGCAGCCACTATGGTGCGGACAGGTCAGGGTGTATTTGCTGAGGCTGGCGTCTTTTAGTGAGGCGCCGTCGCGCACGCAGGCCGAATCAAAGGCGAATAATTTGCCGTCCATATGTACCAGCAACAGGATGCGACCATCCACGTGACATTCGATGGCGTGGCCCTCGGCCAGATCATCGGCGGATTTGAGGGCCGGCACCCAATGGGGAAAGGCCACCGGGCCACGCGTTGGGGCAGGGGCGGGCTTGGCGCCACCGCCGCCAAATTCAAACTTGAACTCACTGGGTTCAGCGCGGTCCACGTTTGCTGGCAACAGATCATAAAGTTCCATCAAGGTGTGGATCGCCGGGTCTGTCACCACCTGTTCCATGACGTTTTCCTTGAACATCCGTACCAGTCGCCGCAACGCTTCGCGGTGGATGGTATCAATGCCCGCCAACAACAGAAAAACCTGTTCCTTGACTTGCGGAAATGCCAGTTCTTCCATGTCCTGGATCAACCCGTTGACGTCAGACAACAATTCCTGCCATTCGTCATTGGACATGAAGCCGACCAATTCCTGCGGGGATTCTTGTAAGGGGTCGGATTCGGGTGACTTGGATTCAGTCATGGATTACAAAAGCTTGCGTGGATTTATACATCTATCAGTGCAGCGTGCAGCTATCGCCGCAATTGGAATGGTCATCGCCATCACAACAGCCGTCGGCGCATTCACCATGCCCCTGCCGGGTCAAATCGGAAAAAGCATCGCCAAACAAACGCCCGCCCTGTTTTTTGCCCGCTGCGGTAAACTGGTAGGCCTGCGGTTGCCCTGTAACTTCTTCCAGATGGCCCTCGGAGACCAATTCCAACAAGGCGGCAGATATTGATTTCGCGTTACAATTCAGAAACGTTTCCATTTCGCTGGCGCGGTAAACATCGCCAAAGCCTTCGCCCTGAAACCAGAAGCAAATCGACAGCACCTCTTCGCGATTGACAAGGCGATCCAGTGCCGAGCTTTCGGAGGTTGCTTCAGCACCGCTTTGTAATGATCCGTCGCTGCTCATGCGCGGCGCTCCATATTGTTAGTTTATCGGCGTCGACAGGCGAATGTCGTCGATCAGTTGATTATGGCACACATCGGCTAGCGGATTAAGGTCTTTTACCGAAAGTGGTACGACTTTGGGCAATCCGGCAAGCCCGCCGCGCACCGCCATTTCTGTCAGTGCCACAATTTCCTGCACGATTTTCAGGTCTTTTTCGGCCATTGGATTGTCACCGATGATCGTGGTTTCGCCAGTTTCCTGATCGTGATGCAATTCGCCCAGCACCAGATTGCCGACACTTTCGTCGGGCAATTCAACCTCAATCACGATCAGTTCCTTGGGCCAGATGCCGAAATGTTCACCGATCACCAGCAGGTTGTCGACACTGATAATACCGGTCACGGCCTCAAATATCCGGTCCTGAATGGCCAGCACGTCCAATTTGCCACCGGTCCATTGGCGACAGGTAACCGTGCCGGTTGATTTACCGCCGCGCTGGACCGCTGAGATCAGTACGATACGGTCGTAAACCGTTGGATTTGCCTGGAAATCCTGAACGATGGCCACAGGGCCCCAGTTCATTTCCTTAATCTCGACTTCGTGTTCTGGCCACGAAAGCGTGTCCAGCCGGTCTTTCAGTTCGGGGCCCAGCGGGTAGCCACGAATGAACTGGTAATAACCGACAAGACCTAATGCGACGGTTGCCATAGCCGGACGCGCCTACAGACCACAGGCGCAGGTGGTGACTTCCCGGGTGATAACCCGATCGGTGCCTTCGACCATAACGTGGGTGGTGCAGGGCATGCAGGGGTCAAAACTGCGTAAAGCGCGCAGAATGTCGATGCCCTTGAAGTCGGTTTCATCCTTAAAGTTGGTCTCAAGGATTGGTGTGTTCAGCACCGCCTGTTCATAGGCGCCGGGTTCGCCCCAGGGCGTGCGTGGACAGGCGTTGACGGTGGAGGGTGTGGAAATCTGGTAATTTGCCAGCACGCCCTTTTCAATCACCGCCCAATGGGCCAGAAAACCGCGACCGGCGCCCCAGAAACCAACACCAATGTGCTGGCCGTCTTTCGGTATCTCAAACGGTGTTGCCACCTGAGTTTCGCCGCGTTTGATCAGATCCTGCGCCTTGACCCAATTTTCAAGGGTGACCTGAAGGTTAAATGCAACGGCATAGCAACGGGCGCGGTTGCGTTCAAAAGCATTCCAGATGTCGGGTACATGCCATTCGGCATTCATTTCCGGCAAACCGTCCTTGGCGATATCCATTTGCAGGCTTTTGCCGGTGGAAGCCACGTAATTGCTGGGGGGCAGTTTTTCGGCCAAGGCCGAGATATAGACCCGCGCATAGGCGCCCGCCTCAAACACTTTGCGGTCCCAGGTTGGGGTGCAGGACCAGCTGTAGCGTTCCTTCCAATCCTGTTTTCCGGGGCGCGGAATGGTGGTTTTGTTCCACGGGTGGTTTGGGCTGATCGGGTTGCCGTTGGGATCAGTTTTGAACGGATATTCTTCCCATGGCTCATAGTAAGAATGTTCAACAAATTCCTCAATACCGACGTTCAGGTCGGTCAGGCGTGTGGTGACCAGTTTGCCATCAACCGTTGCACCCGGTGTTGACCAACGCTTTTCGCCCCATTCGTTGCAGTTTTTGTAGGACGCATCGTAATAGTCTTCGTGGTCCCATTGGCCGAAATCCACCATGGTGGCGGGCAGGCGGCCCAGATCCTGATAGGCCGGGTTGATTTCGTACATGAAATCGTAAATGTCGTCCCAGATCGCGATGCAGCGTTTGGCATAATCAAAGAACGGCACCAGTTTCAGGTAAAATTCTGTCATTGTATTGGTGGTGATGGTGGTGGTGACACCGCCGGGAATAATGGTTTCCGGGTGCGGATATTTGCCGCCAAGTAACACATAAGCTTCGCGCGCAACCCGGGTCATTTCCAGCGCTTCCAGGTAGAGTTTGCCGGTAAGCGGGTTGAGATCGGTCATGATCTCACTGATTTTGCTGTAGCCGTGGGTTTCTTTGTATTTGGTTGGCGCGCGTTCGGCGGCGACCCAGATTTCCGGATTGGTTTCACGGATCAGGACTTCCGAAAAATCCGGGCCTGCAAGGATGAAAATGTGCAGCGGGTTGTCGTACAGGTATTCGCAGCTGAGCAGCAGGTTACGGATCACAATGCCAAGCGGTGGTGGTTTGATGTCCAGCGCCATTTCGATGGCCAGCGCCGAGGCGGTGGAATGCACCCCGCCACACACGCCGCAGGCGCGTGAACTGATGAAAGCCGCATCGCGCGGGTCACGGCCACGCAGGATGATTTCGTAGCCACGAAACAGCGTTGCCATGGAGGCCGTATCGACGACTTTGCGTTCTTTCAGATTGACCGTGCTGTGAAACGCCAATGCGCCGGCCACGCGGGTGACCGGGTCAAAATCCACATCGCTCAGCTGGCCGTTTTTGACGGCAATATCTTTCAGGTATTCTTCGCGTTCGGCCAGTGTTTGGGTGTTGTAGGAGTATGGGTTTGGCACGCCTTCTTTCAAATGCGCGTTGCCGTCCTCGTCAAATTCGATTGGTAGGTTTTCAAAACACATTCGCGGTGACCCCGGTTATTATTGGTTTCTTAGAATTGTGGTAATTGCTCATGCTTTACCCTGCGCGACCCTGACGATGGCCGCAAGATTGTCGTTGACCTTTAACAGGCCGTTCAACAGCGCTGAAAGCGCGCCGTTTATGGTTGGAATATCCTCGGCCAGTGGGGCGGTATTGTCGCGGATCGCGATCAGGCCGCCTGCCAGTTTTTTCAGGTTGGTTCCGGCGCCCCAGAGCGCGTATATGATTGCCAGCAAATAAACCACCAGCACCAGCACTATGGCCAGCGCCACGACGATTGACAAAACCACAAGCAGTTGGGTCATGATGCTGTCCCCTCTTTTGCACGGGTCGCCAACAGGTTGGCAATGGTGGCTGAATGTTCATCCAGCCGCCCGGCGGTTTCGACCATGGCTGTGCCCACGGCGATGGTGTTTTTCAATTCGGGAACAGATGCGGTGTTTTCAGCGATGCCAACCCCTGCTACCAGCATTTCGGCAAAATAGCGTTTGATGGATTGGGCGGCACGCATGGTGCGGTGCAAAAGACCAATGGCCAGCGGCACGACGACCACGATCACGACCAACAGGGCGATCCACCAGATCGCGTAAACTGCTGAGGGCAGTGTTTTCACTGATGGATCAATGCCGGAAATGTAGCTGGTTATGACCTCCATCGCGCTTATCCCTTTTTCACTTTGATATCATAGCGTGGCTGCGCCACGGCGGCGTTGATGGTGCCCATCAGGTGCCCGTCCACCGCTTCCAGCCCGCCGGCAATGGCGCTTAGGCCTTCGTTCAGACGCACGACTTGCGGGGTCAGGTGCCCGGTTTCACTTTCGATGGCCCGCAGGCCCAGTCGCAATTTGGCCAGATAACTGGTCGGGGTGCCGCCAATGGATCGCAGAACCGCACTGATTTTGATCAGCGCGTAGGCGACCACCAACAAAACAATCAGGACCAAAGCCGCGCTTAGGAATGTTAGTAAAACCATCAGCTTGCCCCCGCTTTGGCATGGTCAATCATGCAGCCCGGACAACCCGGACAACCATTGGCATGGGTTTCGATACCCGCAGCACCGTCGTTGATTTGTAAGGCTGTCGCCAGAATTTGTTCGGCACCATTGTTGATGCGGTACAGGATCGGAATGTGGATGGTATTGCTGGCAACGCGCTGTCCGGTGTCCCAGATTTTTGAGGCGGCGTTGTCGATGTCGAGGGCGGTTTTGTGGATCAGCCACAGCAGCAGGGTTACAACCCCGGCGACCACAAGCCCAAGGATCAGGGTGATCCACCAGATAAACACACCGGCCGTTTCGGGTGATGCTGTCAAATCAAACAAAATCGGTCCTTTCCACAGTCAAGCTGCATCTTCTTTGTCTTCGGTGGCGACCAGCGCGCCCAGTACCGCCGTTGCGTTGCCCTTGATAGCCTGCGCACCGCCCAGTAATTGCCCGGCCACATCCAGCGAAGTTTTCAGTTCCCATACCGGTTTTGTGTTTTGTTCAATCTCCTGAACCACGCCCAGTGCCACACCGGCCAGCGAACGAATGCGGCGCGCCGCAACAATTACACCGATCAACAGTGCTGCTGCGGCAATCACAATCACCGTGGCAATGACCAGCCAGACCACCCACCAGAAATAGATTTCCTCTGTGGTCATTGCGCGGTCTCCTTATACATCCGCTCATCGGCCCGATCTTCTGCGGCCTGTACGGCGGAATGTCCGCTGGCTTGCAATTCATCCTGTTGTGTATTGCCGCCGGGGTGGAATTTGGAACCCGCGCCCTGAAGCTTTTTGTAAAAGTAATGAACGCCCTTCATCACCGCACCCGGCGGATCAACATGGCCCCAGCCGCTGGGGATGTGTCCGGTTTTGTTCCAGCGGTTGGTCATGTTGCCCTTGCTTTGCGATATTCGGCGCAGGGGGCGGATGAAACTGCCGACGGTGCGGCTGGCTGTGCCCGACAGCATTTTTCCGGGTGGCGCTTTGTAAAATGGGGCAAACGAATCCGGGAAACCGGGCATGGTGCAGCCGATGCAGATGCCGCCGGTATTCATGCAGCCGCCAGCGTGGCCAAGCGCGCCGCGCGAGGTCATGTTGCACTGCACAACCGGGCCCCAGCAACCCAGTTCCACCAGACATTCCTCGTCGCCGTATTCTTTGGCAAAAACACCTTCTTCATAGTATCCGGCGCGCACACAGCCGCGATGCACGGTGGATTTGAACATCCATGCCGGGCGACCAAGTTCATCAAATTCCGGCAACGGACCAACCCCGGCCAGAAACATCAAGACGGTTGCGATGGTTTCGGTGATGTTGTCGCCCACAGGCGAGCACCCCGGCACGTTGATCACGGGCAAGCCCAACGCACTGCGAAAATCCTTGGCCAGAAAATCCATCACGCCCATGGCGTGGGTCACATTACCCTGTGCCGCCGGGACACCGCCCCATGTGGCGCAGGTACCAACCGCAATGACAGCGGCGGCACCGGGGGCCAGTTCGCTAAGCAATTTGGCTGTTGGATAGGGCTGGTGCGAGCCGTCTTCCATTTCCATGCGGCCCATGGCCGACCAGTAACCGCCAAACTCAGCGGCAATGGTTTCGTCCGCGACCGAGCCTTCATAGAGCACCACATAGGGCGCATCCAGTTCGCCGCGCGCTGCCTGATGGTAGGGTTCCATGAACTTGTCACCAGCCTCAACATCCAGCACCGGGTGATGCAGGATGATTTTCGGCAGGCCGGGAATTCTTTGCAGCATCAACTGTTCGACGCTTGGGTTTTTGGCGCCAACGGCGGCGATGGAACAGCCATCGCAACTCATCCCCGCCATCCAGAAGGCGTGGACCTCTTTAATCGGGCCCATTTCGTTGGCAAATGCGCCGGTATGGTCGTTGGTCAATGGTGTGAAACCGTTTATCGCCATAGCAATTTGTCCCAGTTTGCCAAATTCACTGCCCAAAGTATCGGGCTGATTTTTCGTTAGAAGTCAGTCACAAGACCAACTTTTACAGAATTTGATACAGTTTGACCTTAGGGCAAGGTCAAGTACCAATTTGGCAGGATCGAATTGACAAGTGCGGCTTTGAATTCCGCCCGGACAAGCCGCTATGCTTTTTTGACGGCGGGGCAATCACACGATTGTAGAAGGGCGTTGCAGATACAGTCATCGTTTCGCGTTTGGGGCGTGTCAAATAATGACAGTGAACGGGCGGAAAGATCATCGCGCCGTCCTTGCAACACACTTAGCGTTTCTTCGGTTTCCCGCAATTTTTCGTCAAGGTAGCCAAGCAGGCGTTGGCGCACCGATTGTATTGCGGAATTATCCTGCAAAAGATTTTGGATTTCTGGAATTGACAACCCGATACCGCGCATGCCCATTACATTTCGGGCGCGGCGCTGGTCGTCGTGATCATAAACCCGGTAATCGCTGCGCGTGCGCCCTGATGGAATAATTAATCCCATTTTCTCATAGTGGCGTAGTGTTTTGGTGGTGGTGCCAAGCGCCTGCGCAAGTTCGCCAATGCGTAGCATTCGCCCAGTTCCATTGTTCGAACTACCCATAATTGAACCTCGCTATGCGCGGTTAGGCCATGACCGGTATTTTCATGACGGCAATCTTCTGCGCCATTTCCCGGATGGCGTTGGTGCCCGGGCAATCGGGGGCAAAGTCTATTGGGGACACGGCTTGACGTTCTGCTTCGATAAATTTTTCTTCATTCGGAACATACCCCAGTATCGGCATGCCATGTTTCTCACAATATTCATCGATGGCATTTCGATCGGCATCGTTGCGAACCTTGTTGGCCACGACATAGATCAGCGGAACCTTAAGTTCACCTGCGAGTGACCAAACCCGGGACGCGGCCTCGAGTGAGCGATAATATGGTTCCGCCACGATCAGCATCATATCGACATTTCGCACCGTCCCGCGTTTTAGATGCTCCAGCCCGGCTTCCATATCGGTGACCGTGTGGGTGCCATAATCTGTCATCTCGGTGATCATCCCGCGCACCGCCCGGTGGGAAGCACACATGCAGCCACTGCCGGCGCTGCCGTCTGGTGGAGCGCCGATCATGACCAGTTGAATATCGCCCGGTGCAGAGGTGGCGAACTGGTCAATCAATTCCTCCGGCGACATGGTCATTTCCAGCTGTGAGGTTCCGTCCGGAAGTTTCAGCACATTTCCGTCAGCGTCTTTTTTCAACGTCATCAGGCCGGTGGGGACGCTTTTGATGTTGCTGGCGTCATCACGATCGATGCCCAGTGTCAGGGCAAGATTTGGGTTCGGGTCGCCATCGATTGCCAGAACCTTCTTGCCGCCTTCGGATAATATCCGTGTCAGCGTTCCGGCTATGGTGGTTTTGCCAGAGCCGCCTTTTCCGACTGTTGCCAATCTCATTC
>VAPM010220545.1_pt1 | contig 10472 bp, 17 predicted proteins | sample 3395091 | NCBI WGS metagenome assembly VAPM01 (sample SAMN08290445, study PRJNA428436) | hydrothermal vent metagenome | isolation source: Deep-sea hydrothermal vent chimney 3 | place: Pacific Ocean: Juan De Fuca Ridge | reverse complement strand
GGGGAGGCGTTGCTCTTGGGGATAGGCTGCGGCGGCAGCGCCGCGGTGCGCACCGTCTCCTCGCAGCCCTTGCAGGCATACTTGATGCGAAGGTTGCGGATCACCCGGATCTTGGCGGGGACGATGTCGAGCTGTTCGCTCACCTCTTCGCCGATGCGGGTCAACCGACAGCCGCAATGGCAGACCTTCTCCTGCTCAGAGAGATCGTGCTCGACCTCGATGCGCGGCAGATGAGCCGGCAGCGGCTTGCGGACGCACTTGCGGCGCTTGTGCTCGGGGACGGTGACGTTCTCTTCGGCCCCTGCCGCTGCTTCCCGATCCGTGATCTCTTCGGGTTCGTTGAACAGGCGCATCTGCGGGGTGGGGTCTTTCTCGCTGGAAGGACCAAAGTGCCGGCTGAGCAGTCGGCGCTTCTCCTCTTCCAACTTCTCCACACGGGCTTGCAGATGCCGGATTTCCCGATCACGCCCGGCCAGAAGATGCTTGAGTTCCTCGGCATCGTCGGGCAGTTTCGAATGATCGGAAAGCTTCGTGGACATGGAGGAAGCTTACCGGAAAGCTGCCCGCACTTACAGCATAACATACTGATAATCCTATAATAACGTTTTGTATTTCAGGGCCTCGTGCGGCTGTAGTTGGCGAATATCGTACCCATCGAGTAGCCAGTTGAGCTGCTGGCCTGTCAGGGTGATCACCGCGCCCTCAACCGACTCCGGCCACTTGAACCGCTCCTGTTCCAGCTTCTTCTGCCACAGGCAGAACCCGTTCCGCTCCCAGTAGAGAATCTTCACCGCGTCTCGGCGCCGATTGGTGAAGATGAACAAGCGCTCCGAGAAGGGATCGAGGGCCAGCCCTGCCTCCACCAGCACGGCCAACCCCTGAATGCCCTTGCGAAAATCCACCGGCGCCTTGCAGAGAAAGACTTCCGGCACCTCATTGCCGGGGCGCATCATGCCAGGGACTTCACCAGCCGGGCCAACTGCCCACTATCGGCTTCGCCGCTCCACTCCAGCACCAGGCCGCAGGGAAAACGGAGCCGAAAATCGGCGCTCCTCGACGGTGCCACCCTCACCCGACTGAACGCCGCCCCTGCCCCGGCGGATTCCTCTCGCTTGAGCCGCTTGCTCCAACCGTAGAAAACCGAGACCGTCAGACCTTCCTGTTCGGCATACGCTTTCAGCGTGATGCCGAGTCCTCGGCAACGTTCCAAATGCGCTCGCCAGAATTGGCGTCGGTTCTGGTGTTGACTCATGGGGGGCCCCCGGTTATGAACTCGGAGGCAGTGTGACGGGGAATCAGTAAATACGGTAGATGGGGTCTATGGAGCGCTTACGATTCGCAGCGCTCATTGCGCAGGCTCTACCGGCCGCCGGCGATCACGTGGATGGAGTCGCCGGGGGCAATGCCGAGGGTGCGGTCGGCGCGGCCGGTGTTGACCGCGATCTCCGCGAGCCCGTTGGCGTTCTCGTACCAGAAGGCCTCTCCGGGGGCGACGTCGGAGAAGGTGCGGGCGCGGCCCAGGCGCCGACCGCCGGCCTCGAGGATAGCGCCGGGCCCGAGTACGGCCGCACGCAGCCCGGTCATCGCATTGCCGAAGCGGTCCACATAGACCACCCGTGAGAGGTCATCCGGCCAGTCGGTGCACAGCAGTCGATCCTCGGCGGCGACGCCCTCCCCCAGCGGCGGCTCGCCCCGCGCCAGGCGGGCGGCGACGGGCGCGAACAGGTCACGTCCATGGAAGGACGCGGAAAGCCGTGCCGGGCGCCGGGACACGTCCCACCACCGCCGGTGGCCGGCCCGACGTGCCGCGATCGCCAACAGCCCGTTGTCGGGACCCACATACCAGCGCCCGTCCGCACGCAGGATGGAGGCGGCGCGCGGACCGCCGACGCCGGGGTCCACGACGCACAGAAACACGGTATCGAGCGGGAACTCCCCGGCATAGGCGGCGAGCAGATAGGCCGCCCCCTGGGAGTCGAACGGCGGGAGATCGGAGAACAGGCTGACCACCGGCACGCCGGGGGCCTCGCGGTGGAGCACCGCCTGCATCTGGCCGGTATAAGGCCCTTCCAACCCGAAGTCGGTGAACAACGCGATCATGCGGCACCCGCCACGGAGTACGGCCGGGGCCGGCACCGACGCGCGCAATGCCGGCCCCCAAAGCGCCGACGCCGGGCACTGCGCCCGGCGTCGGATCCCCTGCACCCGGCCACCCGCGGCGGCTAATCGTCCCCGGCACCCGCCTGTTCAGGCCGATCCACGAGTTCCACATAGGCCATGGGGGCGCCGTCGCCGGGACGGAACCCACATTTGAGCACCCGCAGGTAGCCGCCGGGCCGCTCCTGGTAACGCGGACCCAGATCGGAGAACAGCTTGGTCACGACCTCCCGATCCCGCAGCCGGTCGAAGACCAAGCGCCGGTTGGCCACCGTATCCCGCCGCGCCCGGGTGATCAGCGGCTCGACGACCCGGCGCAACTCCTTCGCCTTCGGCAGGGTGGTGCGGATGAATTCGTAGCGCAGCAAGGACGTGGCCTGGCTGCGCAGCATGGCCTTGCGGTGGCTGCTGTTGCGGCTTAACTGCCGGCCGATATTGCGGTGTCGCATCTGTCTTTCCTTCCGTCAGGGCTTTCCGCCCCGGGTTTCCACCAAGGCCTCGCCGCGGTGATCGACTAAGCCGAGACCTGCTCGCGATCCGCGTCGCCGTCCTTCAACCCCGGCGGGGGCCAATTCTCCAGCCGCATGCCGAGGGAGAGACCATGGGTCGCCAAGACGTCCTTGATCTCCGTGAGGGACTTTCTGCCGAGGTTCGGCGTCTTGAGCAACTCGACCTCGGTCTGCTGGATCAGGTCCCCGATATAATAGATGTCTTCGGCCTTCAGGCAGTTGGCCGAGCGCACCGTCAACTCGAGGTCATCGACCGGGCGCAACAGAATGGGATCGATCTCGGCCTCGCTCTTCTGCGGGTGAGCCTCTTCCTTGCCCTCCAGATCGACGAAGATCGAGAGCTGGTCCTGCAGGATGGTCGCGGCCCGGCGGATGGCCTCCTCGGGATCGATGGTCCCGTTGGTTTCGATCTCGATCACCAGCTTGTCCAGATCGGTGCGCTGCTCCACGCGGGCGCTCTCGACGCTGTAGGTAACGCGCCGAACCGGGCTGTACGATGCGTCCAATTGCAGCCGCCCGATGGGCCGGTCTTCCTCCTCCCCGACCGAGCGCTGCACCGCGGGATGATAACCGCGCCCGCGGGTCACCTTCAGGGTCATGTTCAACTCGCCGGCCTTGGTCAGGTGGGCGAGGACGTGGTCCGGGTTGACGATCTCCACATCGTGACCGAGCTCGATGTCGCCCCCGGTCACCATGCCGGGCCCTTTCTTACGCAGGGTGAGCGTAGCCTCGTTCCGCGAGTGTATGCGGATCGCGAGCCCCTTCAGGTTGAGAAGGACCTCGATCACATCCTCCTGCACACCCTCGATGGTGGTGTACTCGTGCAGGACACCCTCGATCTCGACCTCGGAGACCGCACTGCCCGGCATCGATGAAAGCAGGATACGCCGCAAGGCGTTACCCAGCGTGTGGCCGAAGCCGCGCTCCAGCGGCTCCAGCACCACCTTGGCCCGGCGGTCGTTGACGGCCTGGACATCGACCAGGCGCGGCTTCAGAAATTCGGTTACAGAGCCCTGCATTGGAAAACCCCTCGCGTCCGTTTACTTGGAGTACAACTCCACGACGAGATGTTCGTTGATGTCGGCGGGCAAGTCACTGCGTTCCGGGCGAACCTTGAACACGCCTTCCATCTTCTTGACATCGACATCGATCCAGCCGGCGAACCCGCGCTGCTGGGCGAGGTCGAGCGCCGCCTGCACCCGCAACTGGGCACGGGCCTTTTCATTGATGCACACCACGTCCTTCGGCTTCACCTGGTAGGAGGGGATGTTCACCCGTCCGCCGTTCACCAAAATGGCGTTGTGGCGCACCACCTGACGCGCCTCGGTCCTGGAGGCGGCAAAGCCCATGCGGTAGACCACATTGTCCAACCGCCCTTCGAGCAACTGCAGGAGATTCTCGCCGGTGGAGCCCTTACGCTTGGCGGCGCTCTCGTAGTAGCGGTGAAACTGGCGCTCCAGGACACCGTAGGTACGCCGCAGCTTCTGCTTCTCGCGCAACTGCGTGGCGTAATCCGACAGCCTGGCGCGACGGCGAGCCTGACGCTGACCCGGCGGAGAAGGGCGCTTCTCGATCGCGCACTTGCTCATATAACACTTCTCGCCCTTGAGGAAGAGCTTCACGCCCTCCCGGCGACACTGACGACATCTCGGTCCGATATTTCTGGCCACGGCGACTCTCCGCTCTAGACGCGACGCTTCTTGGGGGGACGGCACCCGTTGTGCGGGATCGGGGTCACGTCGCTGATGCTGGTGATCCGGAAGCCCGCCGAATGCAGCGCCCGAACCGCAGATTCGCGGCCCGGACCCGGACCTTTGACCCGAACCTCGATGTTTTTCACGCCATATTCCTGCGCGACGCTCCCGGCGCGACCCGCTGCGACCTGGGCGGCGAACGGCGTGCTCTTGCGCGAGCCGCGGAAACCCGACCCGCCCGAAGTGGCCCAAGTCAGAGTATTCCCCTGCCGATCGCTGATGGTGATGATCGTGTTGTTGAACGATGCGTGGATGTGGGCCACCGCATCCACGACATTCCTCTTGACCTTCTTGCGCGTACGCGCACTCGCCTTCGCCATACCCTGTATTTCCTCGATGCCGCGCTCGCGCGCGCCTGATTACGCCCCTTTCCGGAGACCGCTCCCTCTGCGCCGAACGACCTACTTCCGGATCGGGCGCCGCGGTCCCTTACGGGTACGGGCATTGGTCCGGCTGCGCTGTCCCCGCACCGGGAGTGCACGCCGATGGCGCAGGCCGCGGTAACAGCCCAGATCCATCAGCCGCTTGATGTTCATGGAGACCTCGCGCCGCAGGTCGCCCTCGATCCGATACTTGCCGATCTCCGCACGCAGGGCGTCCAATTCGCCCTCGGTGAGATCCTTGATCTTGCGCTCCGGAGGAATCCCGACCACGCCGCAAACCTCGCGGGCAAGATGCCGCCCAATGCCGTAGATCGACGTGAGCGCGATAACCGTGTGCTTCTGGATCGGAATGTTGACGCCTGCGATTCGGGCCATACCCTTCAGTTTCCCCGTAAAATCAATCCGCCGGAAAATAGCGAACTGTCAATGATATCTCCGGCCGACGGCAAAATCAATCGGCGCCTCTAACCCTGACGCTGTTTATGCCGGGCGTTCACGCAGATCACCCGCACCGCACCCCGGCGGCGGATGATCTTGCAGTTTCGACACAACTTTTTGACCGACGCTCGTACCTTCATCGTTTTCTCCCGTTTCCCGACCCCCGGCCGGCACCGGACTCAGCGCAGGGCGCCGGCCCTGCCGCCGCGGCCCTTGAGGTTGGATTTCTTCAGCAAACTCTCATATTGGTGGGACATCAGGTGCGCCTGCAACTGGGCCATGAAATCCATCACCACCACCACAATGATCAACAGGGACGTGCCGCCGAAGTAGAACGGCACGTTCCAATACAGAATCATGAATTCCGGCAACAGACAGACCACGGTGAGATAAACCGCGCCGGCCAGGGTCAGCCGCGTAAGCACGCCGTCGATGTAGCGGGCGGTCTGATCACCGGGGCGGATCCCCGGTATGAAAGCGCCGGATTTCTTGAGGTTGTCGGCCGTTTCCTTTGAATTGAAGACCAGGGCCGTATAGAAGAACGCAAAAAACACGATCAACGCCGAATAGATGGCCACGTAGATCGGCTGCCCCGGGGTCAGCAGCGAGGTGAAGTCCTGCAGCCAGGCCATGCCCTTGGCATGGCCGAACCAACCCCCCAGCGTCGCCGGGAAGAGGATCAGGCTGGAGGCGAAAATGGGCGGGATGACCCCGGACATGTTCAATTTCAGCGGGAGATGGCTGCTCTGCGCGGCGTAGAGCTTGCGCCCCTGCTGGCGCCGAGCGTAGTTGACCGGAATGCGGCGCTGGCCGCGCTCGACGAAGACCACAAAGCCCGTCACCACGATCGCCAGCCCGAACAGCAACAGGACGTTGAAGACGTTCATCTCGCCCGTACGTACCAGCTCCAACGTCCCGCCGACCGCCGACGGCAGCCCGGCCACGATGCCGGCAAAGATGATCATGGAGATGCCGTTGCCGATCCCGCGCTCGGTCATCTGCTCGCCAAGCCACATCAGGAACATGGTTCCACACACCAGCGTCACCGCCGCGGTGATGACGAAAGAAGGTCCCGGCGCCACTGCGACGCCTTGATTCTGGAGCGCGATGGCCGCCCCCACCGATTGGAACAGCGCCAGCAGCACCGTACCGTAGCGCGTGTACTGGGTGATCTTCCGCTGACCCGACTCGCCTTCCTTCTTCAACTGTTCGAGACTCGGAACGACGGAGGTCATCAACTGCAGGATGATCGAGGCCGAAATGTACGGCATCACCCCCAGCGCGAAGAGACTCAGCCGCTCGAGGGCCCCACCCGAGAACATGTTGAACATGTCCAGGATGGTCCCCTTCTGCTGCTGGAAGAGGTGCGCCAGTGCCGTCGGGTCGATCCCCGGGACCGGGATGAAGGAACCCACCCGGAACACGACCAGCGCACCCAGCACGAACAGCAGCCGCTGGCGCAGCTCCGTGAGGCGCGTAATGCTGCCGATCGCGCCGCCGATGGAGCCGGTACCGGCCACTAGTCCTCGACCCGGCCGCCCGCGGCTTCGATTGCGGCGCGCGCGCCCTTGGTAACGCCAAGGCCGCGCACGGTCACCGGCCCGGTCAGTTCACCGCTGGCGATCACCTTGGCGCGCAACGCGTCGTGCCGGACCACGTTGGCGGCCTTGAGCGCATCGAGATCGATCACTCCGGTACCGGCCTTGGCCAGTTCGTGGAGCCGGACTTCCGCGACGCGCAGCGCCTTGCGCGAAGTGAAGCCGACCTTGGGCAGGCGCCGCTGCAACGGCATCTGCCCGCCCTCGAAGCCCACCTTGTGGAAACCGCCGGAACGGGCCTTCTGCCCCTTGTGCCCGCGCCCCGCGGTCTTGCCCAATCCCGAGCCGATCCCACGCCCGACCCGTTTGGCGGACTTGCGGCTCCCCGGTGCCGGTTTGAGGCTGTTCAGACGCATACTCAGACCTCCTCGACCTTGAGCAGATACGCGACCTTGGCCACCATGCCCCGATTCTCGGGGGTGTCCTGCACCGTCACGGTGTGGTGCATGCGACGCAGGCCCAGCCCGCGAACGCATTCTCGGTGACCCGGGACCCGCCCGTACGCGCTGCGCAGCAGCGTGAGCCTGATCTGTTTCTTGTCCATGACTAGCTCCGGATCTCCTCGACCGTCTTGCCGCGCTTGGAGGCGATGTCTTCCGGGGAAGTCATCTGCTCCAGACCCCGGATGGTCGCGCGCACGACATTGAACGGATTGCGGGACCCATAGCTCTTGGCGAGCACGTCGCGGACGCCCAGCACCTCGAGGACCGCGCGCATGGCGCCGCCGGCGATGATCCCGGTCCCCTCCGAGGCGGGCTGCATGTGAACACGCGCCGCACCGTGGCGTGCGTTCACCACGTAGTGCAGCGTGTTCCCGTTCAGGGGGACGCTGCACAGATTCTTGCGCGCACCCTCCATGGCCTTCTGGATCGCCATGGGCACCTCACGCGCCTTGCCGTGGCCGAAACCGACCCGGCCCTTGCCGTCGCCCACCACGCTAAGCGCCGAGAAACCGAATTGACGGCCGCCCTTGACGACCTTCGCCACACGGTTCACCACGATGAGTTTTTCGAGCAGGTCGTCGCCGCTTGAATTTCCGGGAATCGCCATTTCGGATCGCCCTTCTGTCTCGTATCTTCAGGTCCGGCGCATGCGCCGGCTCAAAACTCCAGGCCGCCTTCGCGTGCAGCCTCCGCCAGCGCCTTGACGCGGCCGTGATAGCAGAATCCGGCGCGGTCGAATCCGACGCGCGTAACCCCGGCGGCCTTCGCCTTTTCCGCGATCGCCTTGCCGACCGCCCCGGCCGCCGCCACGTTCCCGGTCCCCTCCAGGGTCCCGCGGATGGCCTTCTCCAGGGTGGAAGCGCTGGCGACCACGTGCCCGCCGTCCGGGCTGATCACCTGCGCGTAGATGTGTCGCGGCGTCCGATGGACGCACAGCCGATAGACGCCCAGATCGCGCAGCTTCATCCGCGTCCGCAACGCCCGCCTCTGGCGTGATACCTTTTTGTCCATAACCATCGTCACCCTGCCGCGCCGCAACGGCGCCATGTGATCACTTCTTCTTGCCTTCCTTGCGGACGATCACTTCGCCCGCGTAGCGCACGCCCTTGCCCTTGTACGGCTCCGGCGGCCGGAAGGACCGGATCTGGGCAGCCACGGCACCGACCTGCTGCTTGTCGATCCCGCGAACTACGATTTCGGTCTGACTCGGTGTATCGACGGCCACCCCGTCCGGAATCGGGAAATTGACCGGATGGGAGAATCCCAACGTCAGGTTCAGCACCTTGCCCTGCGCCTGGGCGCGATAGCCGACGCCCTCCAGGACAAGCCTCTTTTCGAACCCGCTGTTCACCCCCGTCACCATGTTGTTGGCCAGGGCGCGCATCGTGCCCGACAACGCATCGGCACCGTCGGCGCCCTTACGGGCGGTGAAGCGCAGTTCCTCGCCTTCGCGGGAAACGCCGACCGCACCGTGGACGGTCATCTCCAGCACACCCTTCGGCCCCTTGACGGACAGTTTCTGGCCGTCCACCGCGGCCTCCACCCCCGAGGGCAGGGGCACCGGCTGTTCACCGACTCTCGACATCGGACTACCCCCGCGTCACGCCACGAAACACAGCAACTCGCCGCCATGACCGGCGGCACGGGCCGCCCGATCGCTCATCACCCCGCTGGAGGTGGAGACTATGGCCACGCCAAGACCGCCGCGCACCTTCGGCAGGTCGTCTTTGCCCTTGTAGATCCGCAGGCCGGGGCGACTCACCCGGTCCAGCGTCTCGATCACCGGTCGGCCCAGATGATACTTGAGCGCTACGGACAGAACCGGCTTGCCCTCCGACTCCATCACCTGGAAATCCGTAATGTAGCCCTCCTCCTTGAGTACCGCGGCGATCGCGATCTTGGCCTTGGAGGACGGCATGCGAACTTCCTTCTTCCCGGCCGCCTGGCCGTTGCGGATTCGGGTCAACATGTCCGCTATGGGGTCGGTCATTGTCATGGATTCACACCTGCCTGAAACGGGATATCGGTCCTGATGTCCTTGAACCGGCCTACCAACTCGACTTTACCAGCCCCGGAATATCGCCGCGCATCGCGGCCTCGCGCAGCTTGTTCCTGCCCAGCCCGAACTTCCGGTAGTAGCCGTGCGGGCGGCCCGTCAGCGAGCACCGATTCCGCAGCCGCACCGGGCTTGCGTCCCTCGGCAACTTCTGCAACCGAATGCGGGCGGAATCCTTCTCCTCCTGGCTCACGCCCGGGTCCCTCAAAATGCCCTTCAACTCCGCACGCCGCGCCGCATACCGGTGCACCGTGCGCACCCGCTTCGCCGCCCGCTCTACAACCGACGTCTTCGCCATCTGCCAGGACCCTCAGTTCCGAAACGGAAAATGGAACGCCGCCAACAGTGCACGCCCCTCTTCGTCCGTCCGCGCCGTCGTGGTGACCGTGATATCCAACCCCCGCAACACATCGATCTTTTCATATTGGATCTCCGGGAAAATAATCTGTTCCCGAACACCCATACTGTAGTTGCCGCGCCCGTCGAAGGCCTTCGCACTGAACCCGCGAAAATCCCGTATCCGGGGGATAGCAATGTTGATCAGTCGGTCGATGAACTCGTACATCTGCCCGCGCCGTAACGTCACCTTCACGCCGATCGGCCATCCCTCGCGGACCTTGAACCCGGCGATCGACTTACGCGCCCGGGTAACCACGGGCTTCTGACCGGCGATCATGGCGAGGTCGGCGCTCGCGTTCTCCACCAACTTGCGATCGCTCACCGCTTCGCCGACGCCCATGTTCAGCGTGACCTTCATGATCCGCGGAACCTGCATGACGTTCTCGTAGCCGAAGCGTTCCTGAAGCTGGCCGACGACCGTATCCCGATAGTGTTCTTGCAATCTGCTCATGGCATCCATCGACCGTTACAAGTCCACGACTTCGCCGTTGGACCTGAAGTAGCGCACCTTGCGCCCATCCTCGAGCACGCGATACCCGACCCGATCACCCTTTTTGGTGATCGGATTGAAGACCATAACGTTCGAGATATCGAGCGCCGCCTCCTTCTCGATGATCCCGCCGGTGATCCCGCTCTGCGGGTTCGGCTTCTGGTGCTTCTTCACGATATTGATATTCTCGACCACGACGCGCCCCTCGGGCAGCACCCGCAGAACCGCACCGCGTCGACCCTTGC
>VAPM010288164.1_pt1 | contig 10476 bp, 6 predicted proteins | sample 3395091 | NCBI WGS metagenome assembly VAPM01 (sample SAMN08290445, study PRJNA428436) | hydrothermal vent metagenome | isolation source: Deep-sea hydrothermal vent chimney 3 | place: Pacific Ocean: Juan De Fuca Ridge | reverse complement strand
GGTTGGCTTCCTGGCGATCGGAGCCGAGACGCTCAAAGAGTTCGCTCTTGCACTGTTCATCGGCGTAGCGGTCGGCACGTACTCGTCGATCTACGTCGCAGCGCCGCTCCTGGCTCGGTGGAAGATCACGGAACCCGAGTGGGAACGTCGCGAACGCAAGGCTGCCAAACGCTCAGGTACCGGTCAAGATGCCGTGCTCGACACCAAGAGAGTCGATAAGAAGAAGGCCGACGAGAAGCGGGCCAAAAAGACCGACGAGAAGAAGATCGAGACTCCTCCTGGCACGTCGGACAGCACCGTACCGGTTGCAAGGCCACCGAAGCAGAGGCGTAAACGTCGGTAGACTCACGGGATGAGTGAAGAGCCTGGATCCGACGCCGCATCAACGGGCACTTTCGTCGACTCGGCAGTCGCAGGCAGAACACCAGACGAGATGTTCGAAGATATCGTTGCTTCATTCACACGCGCCCACCCTTCCAAGGACACCGATCTGCTCGAACGGGCATATAGGGTCGCCGAGGAACAGCATCGGGGACAGAAGCGTGCCACCGGCGATCCGTACATCGTTCACCCCCTTGCCGTGACGGAGATCCTTGCGGACTACGGACTCGACGAGGCTTCTCTCGCTGCTGCCCTCATGCACGACACGGTCGAAGACACCGACCTCACCCTTGAAGGTGTGCGAGCCGAGTTCGGCGACGAGGTGGCACTCCTGATCGATGGCGTCACGAAGCTCGATCGCATCAAGTTCTCCAGCAGAGAACTCGCCCAAGCAGCGACCATTCGCAAGATGGCCGTGGCAATGGCCAAGGACATCCGTGTCCTGGTGATCAAGCTTGCCGACAGAACACACAACATCCGGACGCTTGCACCCCTCCCCGTCGAGAAGCAACGACGGGTCGCCTCCGAAACGCTCGACGTCTACGCCCCTCTTGCCCACCGTCTCGGCATGCAAGAGATCAAGCACGAGATGGAGGAGACGTGTTTCGCGATCCTCCATCCAGGACGGATGGCCGAGATCTCCGAAGCCGTGACGAAGCGGTCGCCCCAACGTGAACAGCACCTGGTCGAGGTGATAGACGATGTCTCGAAGTCTCTCGCAGACGCAGGGATCCTGGCCGAGATCACGGGTCGCCCGAAGCACCTCTATTCGATCTACCGAAAGATGGTTGCTTCCGGGCTCGCGTTCGAAGACATCCACGACCTCATCGGTATCCGCATCATCGTGAACGAAGTTCGCGATTGCTACGCGGCACTCGGTCTCGTCCATACGTTGTGGCCCCCGATCCAGGGACGGTTCAAGGACTACATCGCGATGCCAAAGTTCAACTTCTACCAGTCGTTGCACACGACGGTCGTCGGCCCGGGCGGGAAACCCCTGGAAGTCCAGATCCGCACTCATGAGATGCACGAGCGGGCCGAAGCAGGTATCGCTGCACACTGGCGGTACAAGGAAGGATCGAGTGGGGATGACGATCTTCCCGTCCTCCAAGACATCCAGGACATCCAGGAGGACGCCGAAGATCCAAAGGAGTTCCTCGAGAACCTCAAGTTGGATCTGTACCAGGATGAGGTGTTCGCCCTCACGCCTCGTGGGGACGTCAAGACCCTCCCGAAGGGCGCCACACCGGTCGACTTCGCGTACCGCATCCACACCGACGTTGGGCATCGCTGTTCCGGAGCGAAGGTCAACGGAAGGCTTGTTCCACTCTCGACAGAGCTCGAGAGCGGTGACATCGTCGAGATCATCACCTCGCGCAGCCAGGATGCCCACCCAAGCAGGGACTGGTTGGAGTTCGCCAAGTCCTCACGGGCGACGTCGAAGATCAAAGGGTGGTTCACGAAGGAGCGAAGGGAGTCCGCACTCGCCGAAGGGAAGGATGCAGTCACCAAGGCATTGCGGCGCGACGGTGTTCCCCTCCACGGTATAGATGGTGAGCTGAAGAGCGTCGCCTCAGACTTCGGATTCGATGACATCGACTCGCTGTACATGTCCGTGGGAGAGAACCGAACCAGCCCCCAAACCGTTTCACAGCGGGTGGCGAGGCGCCTCAAACCAGAGGACTCCGCAGAGGCGGTCGTCGCCGAACGCCTCCCTGTCCCTCACAAGAGACGACAGCGAACCGTGGGCGACGTCGTGGTCGAAGGACTCGAAGACATGCTGGTACGCATGGCGAAGTGTTGCGGACCGGTGCCCGGTGATGACATCGTCGGTTTCGTCACTATCGGCAGAGGCGTCTCCGTCCATCGATCCGACTGTGCCAACGTCGGTGCGCTCACGATGCAGTCCGAGCGCATGGTCGACGTTGCTTGGGCGGCCGAGCAAACGGGAACGTTCTTTGTGTGGATCCAGGTCGAGGCTCTCGACCGCACCAAGCTCCTGAGAGATGTCACCGCGGCGCTGTCGGATTACGGCGCCAACATCCACGCGTCCTCTTCGGTCACGGGACGAGACCGTATCGCTCTCCTGCGCTACGAGATAGAGCTCTCAGACCGAGAAGCACTCGAGTACGTCCTCAGTGGCCTTCGGTCCATCGACGGGGTGTACGACGCGTACCGACTCGTCCTGTGACCCGAGAGGCCCCACCATGACCATGCTCATCGATCTTGCTCCGCTGTGGCACTTCCAGACGAACGCGTACGTCGTTGCTGCCGAACGCGGTGGGCCGGCGGTCGTCGTCGACGCACCTCCCGACCCCGACGGCGTCGGGAGGCTCCTCGCCCGTCATGATCTGACGCCGATCGCCGTGCTCGTGACTCACGGGCACATCGACCACGTCGGGGGCATCGACGGTCTCGTATCTCCAACGGTCACTGCGTATCTGCACCCCGACGATGTCGACATGGCAAGACACCCCGGCGAACAGCTTCGGGCACTTCTCGGGCAGCCTGTCGGTGATCTCGGAACCGAGGTGATCGCAGCACCGTTCAGTGATCTGTCCGATGGTCAGCGTCTCGACCTTGCGGGCGTGTCCTTCGATGTTCTGTTCACGCCGGGGCACACCCCCGGTCATTGTTGTTTCCACGTCGCGGACGAAGCGGTTCTCTTCTCCGGCGACCAACTCTTCCAGGGCTCCATAGGCAGGACCGATCTCCCCGGTGGGTCGTACGACACGCTGATGGCTTCCATGGCAAGCAAGGTCATCCCGCTCCCACACGAGACGAGGGTTCTCCCAGGACACGGTCCTGGCACTACGCTTGCCGCCGAGCGAAGGCTCAACCCGTTTCTCCAGGAGTTGTTGTGACCATGTTCCGCGCACCGAAGGGGACCATCGACGTCCTTCCACCGGATTCCGGGCGATGGCGCGAGGCCCATCGCATCTTCGACGAACTCGCCGAACGGTTCGGATACGGACTCGTCCTGACGCCCATGTTCGAAGACACCGAGGTCTTCGCACGCGGTGTCGGGGGGGACACAGAGGTCGTGGAGAAGCAGATGTACACATTCACGGACAAGGGCGGCAGGTCCGTGACATTGCGCCCTGAGGCGACCGCGTCGGTGGTGCGAGCCGCGATCCAGGCAGGAGGCGTTCAGGGTCGGCTCAAGGCGTCGTACTGGGGCCCGATGTTCCGCTACGAACGCCCGCAGAAGGGTCGACTACGCCAGTTCTATCAAGGGGGCGTCGAGTACCTTGGATCTGCAGCACCCGAAGCCGACATCGAGGTGATCGAGTTCGGATACCGCTATCTCGAGCAGATGAACGTTCCGGACGTCGAGGTGCGTTTGAACTCGATAGGTGACCCGGATGATCGTGCCCGGTACCACGAGGAGATCAGAGCGTTCCTCCACGAGCACTACGAGGAGTTGTCTGAGGACGCAAAGAGACGGGTCGACTCGAACCCCATGCGCGTGCTCGACTCGAAGGTCGATGCCGAGATCGTTGCCGGTGCACCGAAGCCGGACGAGTTCCTCGGTGGAGAGGCATCAGAGCACTTCGCAGCGGTCCGTGAGGGACTCGAATCGCTCGAGATCCCCTACACGCTGGACCCATCGCTCGTACGTGGCCTCGACTACTACAACCGTACCGTGTGGGAGTACGTTCCAACCCGATACGATGCTGCACAGTCGAGCGTCGGTGGGGGAGGGCGCTATGACGGGCTTTTCGAGCTCCTCGGTGGGAAACCGACGCCTGCGGTCGGCCTTGCAATGGGTGTGGATCGGATCCTGCTCGCCTCTACCGGTATCGCTGATCGGCCCCTTCTCGACGCCTTCGTAGTTCTCGTCGACGAGTCGAGGCGCGAGGATGCCAGACGGCTCGTCTCACAGCTCCGCAACGCCTCGTTACGCGTGGACATGACCGATGTTCGGCGGTCGGTCAAAGCACAGTTCAAAGAGGCCGACCGTCGCTCTGCGTCGGTGGCACTCGTCATCGGAGACGAATGGGCCGTTGGGCGTGTCTCGGCCAAGGACCTGGCCTCCGGTGAACAATCAGAGATAGAAACGAAGGAGATCATCGCATGGCTACAGGCCCGATGAAGTCGATTGGTGCTGGTGAGCTCCGGCTCGAGCACGCTGGAGACCAGGTGACCCTGGCCGGTTGGGTTGGGCGTCGTCGAGACCATGGGGGAGTGATCTTCGTCGATCTGCGTGATGCATCCGGCATCGTGCAGGTTGTTCTGAACCCTGAGGATCGGCCTGCAACCGAAGATGTCCTGCGCGGCATACGCCTCGAGTACTGCGTCCAGATCGTCGGTTCCGTGCGTCCTCGCCCCGAGGGAACCGTCAACGACGAGTTGCCAACGGGTACGGTCGAAGTCGTTGCATCGAAACTCATCGTGCTGAGCCCATCGGCCGTGTTGCCGTTCCAGCTCGACGACCGTACCGACATCGATGAGACGCTACGGCTGGAGTACCGGTACCTCGACATGCGTCGGAACCGGATGGCCGAGAACCTTCGTGCACGCTCCAGGGCGATCAGAGCGATGCGTTCGGTCATGGACGAAGGGGGGTTCCTCGAGGTCGAGACCCCGACACTGATCGCTTCGACGCCTGAAGGTGCCAGAGACATGCTGGTCCCATCCCGTCTGCGGAAAGGCAACTTCTACGCGCTCCCACAGTCACCCCAACTCTTCAAGCAGTTGCTCATGATCGGTGGTGTCGAGCGCTACTACCAGGTGGCCAAGTGCTACCGGGACGAGGACTTCCGAGCCGACCGCCAGATCGAGTTCACACAACTCGATTTCGAGGGGTCGTTTTGGGGCCAGGACGACGTTCTCGATGTCCTCGAGAAGGTTGCTGTGCGCGTCGTCGAGGATCTTCGGGGTGTCGTACCAAAGACGCCTTTCCCACGTATGACCTATGCCGAAGCGATGAGCCGGTACGGCTCGGACAAGCCGGACGTCCGCTTCGCCATGGAGATCGTCGATCTCTCGCACGTGTTCCAAGAGACGGGGTTCAAGGCTTTCTCCGGCGTGCTCGAGGGAGGAGGCACGGTCGCTGCGATCAACGCCGGACCACTCGGTCTCGCAAGATCGGGTCTCGATGCACAGGTCGCAAGGGCGCAGGAGCTCGGTGCCAAGGGCCTCGTATGGATGGTCGTCGAAGAGGACCGTTCGCTACGTTCACCCGTAGCGAAGTTCCTTTCCGAGGCCGAACTCGACGGCATCGTCGAAGCAACGACAGCTCACCCCGGTGACACGGTGCTGATCGTTGGCGATTCCTCGAAGGTCGTCCATCGTGTGCTCGGACAGCTGCGCCTGGATCACGGCCAGCCCGATGACAACGACGAGCTCGCCTTCGCGTTCGTGGTCGACTTCCCCGTGTTCGACGTCGGCGATGACGGTGCGCTGTCCCCGGCGCACCATCCTTTCACGGCACCTGCGGACCTCGATGAGATGATCACGTCTCCCGAGACCGCTGTCTCGAAGGCGTACGACCTCGTCCTCAACGGCACCGAACTCGGGTCGGGGAGCGTCCGAATCCATGACCCTGCAACGCAGGCGAAGGTTTTCGAAGTGATGGGTATCTCCGACGAGGATGCCAGATCCCGCTTCGGTTGGTTCCTCGAGGCGCTGCGGTACGGCACCCCGCCCCATGCGGGGTTCGCGATCGGGATCGATCGCTTCGTCAGCATCTTGCGCAACGAGCCGAACATCCGTGAGATCATCCCGTTCCCGAAGACCCAGACGGGGGCAGATCCTCTCACGGGATCTCCGAGCCGTGTCGAAGAGGATCAACTCGCCGATCTCGGGATCGAGGTGCGACGCGAGGTACTCGATGCCTGGGCCGAGGTAGAGGACACTCCGGCGGGCTGATGGCGGACGACGACCTCTTTTCGACGAGCAGGCACGAGGCAAAGCGCGCTCACGCTCCACTCCCGGCCAGGATGCGGCCCCGGACCCTCGACGAAGTCGTCGGCCAGCGTCACCTGCTTGGAGAAGGGGCTGCATTTCGCGCGATGCTCGACACGGGCAATGTCTCGTCCATGATCCTGTGGGGTCCGCCGGGAACAGGAAAGACAACACTCGCTCGCCTCATAGCGTCCAGCATCGGTGGGAGCTTCGAGCAACTCTCTGCAACCGCTGCAGGTGTGAAGGACGTGCGCGGAGTCCTTGCCAGAGCCGAACAGCGGCTCGGTGAGGGGCGGGGCAGGACCATCCTGTTCCTCGACGAGATACACCGATTCAACAAGGCACAGCAGGATGCGCTGCTTCCCGGCGTAGAAGATGGCACGGTGATCCTGATCGGAGCCACGACGGAGAACCCGTTCTTCGAAGTGAACTCTCCGCTGATCTCACGGTCGACGATCTTTCGCACCGAGCCCTTGACTCCTCGCGAGATCCTCGACGTACTCCTCGGGGCGCTTGGCGACCCGATGCGTGGTCTGGCTGACATCGAGGCAGACGAGCCTGCTCTCGAAGCGATCGGAGAACGAGTAGGAGGTGATGCCCGCTTGGCGCTCAACACACTCGATGTCGCCGCAACCATCGCACGGGGCAGGTCAAGTGGAGTGATCGACCTCGGGTGCGTCGAGGAGGCGCTCCAACGTCGGATCATCCGCTACGACCGGGCAGGGGACCGGCACTACGACGTTCTGTCTGCTTTCATCAAGTCGATGCGTGGCAGCGATCCCGACGCTGCTGTGTACTGGCTCCACACGATGCTCGAAGCTGGAGAGGACCCGCGATTGATCGCCCGCCGGATGGTGATCTTTGCATCGGAGGACGTCGGGATCGCCGACCCCTCAGCCTTGGCGACGGCAGTCGATTCGTTCGCTGCACTCGAGTTCGTTGGTCTTCCTGAGGCGGCCTACAGCCTCACCCACGCCGCGCTGACCCTCAGCCTCGCACCGAAGTCCAACTCGGTGAAGGAAGCGATGATCGCAGCCAGAGAAGCGGTGACCGAAGGATCAGGCGGGGAGGTGCCCCCGCACCTCAGAGCCGGTGCGACCGCCGGTGATCGCGAGCTCGGCTTCGGAGTCGGGTACGTGTACCCCCATGGCGATCCGCGATCCGTCGTGTCCCAGCAGTACCTCCCCGATGGCCTCGAGGATGCACTGTTCTATCACCCGAAGCGCGTTGGCGACGAGGCGGCGCTTGCCGAGCGCCTCGCACGCATCGATGAGATCCTCGGGAAGGCGCCCCGCCGCTAGGACCGGGAGCTCGGGGTAACCTTGGGTCATGTTCACCCGTGCACGATGGTTCGTCTACGGCTCTGCTGCGACCCTCGGGATGACCGTTGTCGTCGTGACCCGGGCCAGGGCGATGCGCGAGCGTCTCGACGCCGAAGGCGTGGGGCGTGTCGGAGCAACCCTGGCCGCCGACGTCATCGAGTACACAGGTCGCCGTCTCCAGCGTTCTGCCATCAAGGCGACGCCAACGGTTGACTAGGAAACCACGGCTAACCTCGCCTGACCATGCTTACCAACGAGATTCGCGCCACATTCCTCGAGTTCTTTGCTGAGAAGGACCATCAGGTCGTCCCCTCCGCATCATTGATCCCGATCGACCCCACGCTCCTGCTGACCGTTGCAGGCATGGTGCCGTTCAAGTCGTACCTGCTCGGTGAGGAGGAGCCACCGTATCTGCGGGTCGTGTCGAGTCAGAAATGTGTCCGTACGGAGGACATCGATCTGATCGGAACGACGGCACGGCACCTCTCCTACTTCGAGATGCTCGGCAACTTCTCTTTCGGTGACTACTTCAAGGAGACGGCGATACCGCTTGCCTACGAGCTCATCACGGAACGTTTCGCGCTCGATCCCGAACGTCTCTGGTTCACCGTCCACGAGTCCGATGACGAGGCCGCCGAGATCTGGCTCGACGTCGTTGGCGTTCGGCCAGATCGACTGCAGCGGCGAGACCGGGACAACTTCTGGCAGATGGGGGTTGCAGGTCCCGCAGGCCCATCGTCGGAGATCTTCTACGACAAGGGAGCGCAGTACGGGCCCGATGGGGGTCCTGTCGTCGATGAGGAACGCTTCATGGAAGTGTGGAACCTCGTCTTCATGCAGTACATCCAGGACGAGCCGTATCACGTCGTCGGTGACCTCCCAGCCAAGTCGATCGACACGGGAATGGGCCTGGAGCGAACCGCAATGCTCCTCCAGGGAGTCGGCTCGGCCTTCGAGACCGACACACTGCGCGCCATCCTCGCCGTTGGTGAACGGCACTCTGGCGCAACCTACGGGGAGAACGAGAAGGCAGACGTCTCGCTACGGATCCTTGCAGACCACGGCCGTGCTCTCACGTTCCTCATCGCCGACGGTGTCGTTCCCTCGAATCAGGGCAGGGGATACATCCTGCGTCGGCTGCTGCGACGAGCAGTCCGACACGCCCACATGCTCGGCGCACGGGAACCGATCGTTACGGATCTCATCGGTGCCACGGTCATCGAGATGGGCGAGGCCTACCCGGCTATCCGGGATCGACAGGACTTCATCGAAGAACTCGCAAGTCGCGAAGAACATGCGTTCTCCAAGACGCTTGCCTCGGGTGAGCAGCTCCTCGACGTTGCACTCGAGGAGCTTGCTCCAGGGGCACCGGTACCGGGGGAGACCGCGTTCAAGCTCCACGATACGTTCGGATTTCCGATCGAACTCACGGAGGAGATCGTATCGGAGCGGGGGCTCTCGGTCGATCGTGGAGGCTTCGATGCCGCTATGGCCCGCCAGAAGCATCGTGCCAGGGCGGCGTTCAAGGGAGGCGATCTCGGAGACACGGCAGAGGCGTACCGGCAGCTGCTTCGTGGCATCGATCACACAGAGTTCGTCGGATACGAGGACCTGGATGCACGAGGCACGATCCTGTCCATCCTGCGTGAAGGAGAGGTGATCGAACGCGCCGAGGCAGGGAGTGAGGTCGAGATCTTTCTCGACGTGACGCCCTTCTACGCGGAATCAGGGGGACAGGTCGGTGATACGGGAACGATCACGACCGAGACCGGCGTCGTGGAGGTGACCGATACCCAACTCACGCTTCCCGGCGTGCACGGCCATCGTGGGAAGGTCGTCAAGGGCTACATCCAACACGGTCAGGACACGCGAACTTCGATCGATCGTCGACGCCGAGAGCGGACACGGAAGAACCACACCGGAACCCACATCCTGCACTGGGCGTTGCGGGACGTCCTCGGTGATCATGTCCACCAAGCAGGATCGCTCGTCGCTCCCGACCGCCTCCGCTTCGACTTCTCCCACTTCGCTGCGGTCGACACGGAGACGCTGCACCACATCGAGAAGATGACGAACGAGCGGATCATCGAGAACGCACGGGTGACGACCGTAGAAACAACCAAGGACGAAGCCGAGCAGATGGGCGCGCTTGCCTTCTTCGGCGACAAGTACGGTGAACGCGTCCGCGTCGTCAAGACGGGTGACTTCTCCACAGAGTTCTGCGGAGGAACCCACGTTCCCACCACAGGCCAGATCGGACCCCTCGTCCTCGTGAGTGAAGGATCGGTCGGGAGCAACATACGCCGAGTCGAGGCCCTGACCGGATCTGCCGGGTATGAGCACCTCGTCGAGTTGCGATCGCGTCTCGACAACGTATCAGAGGTGCTCAAGAGCCAGCCTGGAAGGGTCGTTGACGCTGCCATGTCCCTCAGCGACCGTCTCAAAGCTGCAGAAGCGCGTCTCGGGCAGTTCGAGGACCGTGAGCGTCGCGACGCCGCCAAGGGGATCGTCGACGATGCCGAATCGTTCGATGGCCGCCTTCTCGTCTCCAGGCGATTCGACGGAGCAGGTCCCGATGGGTTGCGATCCCTCGCCTTTGCTGTGCGTGACCGTATCGACACGGGGATCGGTGTTCTGGGATCCGTCACCGAAGGCAAGGCAGCCCTCATCGTGTTCGTGACCGACGATCTCGTCGAAGCCGGTGTATCGGCGGGTGCGATCGCCGGCGCCGCCGCAAGGGCCCTCGGTGGAGGTGGCAGCAGGGACCCGAAACTCGCGCAGGCCGGTGGCCCGAATATCGAAGGGATGGACGAAGCCATCGCTGTGGGGCGCACCGAGGCTCAGGGCGCGCTCGCTGCTCTGT
>VAPM010273638.1_pt1 | contig 10478 bp, 7 predicted proteins | sample 3395091 | NCBI WGS metagenome assembly VAPM01 (sample SAMN08290445, study PRJNA428436) | hydrothermal vent metagenome | isolation source: Deep-sea hydrothermal vent chimney 3 | place: Pacific Ocean: Juan De Fuca Ridge | reverse complement strand
GATCGCCGCCGCGCCGGGCAGCGGCGGGCGCTGGCGCGAGCCCTTGTGTTTCGGCGCCCTGGTTGCATCTTCGCTGTATATACTGGCGCTGGTGGAGTTCGACATTGCCGCAGTACGCCTGGCCGGAGAAGATTTTTCCTACCAATACAACGAAGCCCTGTTCTGGGGCGGCGGCCATACCTTGCAATTCGTCAACCTGGCCCTGCTGTTCATGGCCCTGGGGGTGTTGATGGCGCTGTCATTCGGCAGTCGCCTTGCGATCCCTGAAAAACTGCCTGTGGCGGCCTATCTGGTGCTCGCCGCAAGCGCATCCGTGGGCCTGTTCATTACCCTGAAGGAAGCCCCGGCGGGCGATGGCTATTGGACCATGTTCACCGACCTGCAATACGGCATGGCGCTGCCGAGTCTGCTGTTCGGCCTGGCCTTGCTGCTGGCGATCAGGAAATATCGCCACAGCGGCGGTGCCCTGCCATGGGCCGATCCGGTATTTCTGTGCCTGGCGCTTTCACCACTGGTTTTTGCGGTCGGCGGCTTCCTTGGCCTGTTCGTAGACGGCGCCGACACCCGCACCCCGGCCCATTATCACGGCGTTATCGACGGCATCAATTTAAGCTTCATGGGCCTGTTCTACGGGCTGTTCCTGCCGCTGCTGGGGCGCCGCCCGAAGCGCTCGAAAGCATTGACCGCCCAGATATGGATGTTCGGCGGCGGCCAGTTACTGGCCAGTATCGGCCTGTTCCTGGCCGGCGGTTACGGAACCCCGCGCAAAACCGCCGGGTCGGCACAGAATCTTAGCGACCTGGGCGCTATCGTCGGCATGTATTTAAATGGCATCGGCGCCCTGATCGCCGTTGCCGGCGGCGTCATGTTTATCTGGACGGCGGCCCGGGCGTTGATCCGCAAGCAATAGCGCCGGATTATCGGCAGGGCCGCAATAATTTATTAATAAATCTACTGATAGTGTTGATTCTATTGGTAAAATCGGCGTGTAATGACTTGACATACGGGTTCGCCGACTTCATTTTGAGGACAAAACAATCAGGCATCGGAACCCGACGTAAATGTTACTCAGAGCAATACTCGCCGCCACTATCCTGAGCGCCGGGATATTACTGTCCGCCCGATTCGTCCTGGAAACGGCGGACGACGACGCGCCCGGCATTGAAGCCGGCGATGACGCGACCCTGGCTATCGCCCCCATTTCGCTCGGCAATCCGGCCGCCGCCGCGGCTTTGCAGATTCGCCTGCCGGATTTGCTGGCGGGCAGCGCCGAAATTGCCGCCAACGCCCCCCGGTTTACGCAAACCCTGACGGCGGGTCGCGGCGACACCATAAGCGGCATGTTGACCGGGGCCGGTATTCCCCGCCCCGACGCCGACGCCGCAATCACCGCGCTGCGCCGCCATTTCAACCCGGGCCGCCTGCGCCAGGGCCAGACGATCACCGTTAACTTTCAGGCCGACGGTCGGTCACTGGTCGATCCCGGCGCCGGCCTGTCGGGACGGTTTATCGGCCTGTCGCTGTTGCCCGACCCGGAAAACAGGATTGTCGTCGCCCGCAGTGAAAGCGGCGGGTTCGATGCGGTGAAGGAAAAACGCGACCTGACCCGCAAACTGCTGCCCGCCGCCGGCACCATCACCTATAGTCTGTCGCGGGCCGGCGCCAACGCGGGCGTGCCTAATGCCGTGCTGGCCGAAATCATCCGCTTGTATTCGTGGGATGTGGATTTCCAGCGCGACATTCGCAAGGGCGATGCCTTCGAGGTCATGTACGAACGCTTTTTCGATAGCCGGGGCAAACCGGCCCGCAACGGCAATATTCTGTTCGCCGCGTTAACGCTTAGCGGCAAGCGCCACGCGGTTTATCGCTATACTGCGAAAAACCGCGAGACCGATTACTTTGACGACGAGGGCCAGAGCGCCCGCAAGGCGCTGATGCGCACTCCGATAGACGGTGCCCGCCTGTCGTCCGGCTTCGGCAGACGCAAACACCCGGTGCTCGGTTATACGAAAATGCACAAGGGCCTGGATTTTGCCGCCCCCCGTGGCACCCCGATATACGCCGCCGGCAACGGCACGGTCGAATACGCCGGGCGCAATGGAGCCTTCGGCAATTACGTCCGCATCCGCCACAATTCCGAATATTCGACCGCCTATGCGCATATGAAGGCGGTCAATACAAGAAAAGGCCGGCGGGTGAAGCAGGGACAGGTGATCGGTTACGTCGGTTCTACCGGACGCTCGACCGGCCCGCACCTGCATTACGAAATCCTGCGCGGCAAAAAACAGGTCAACCCGTTCAGGGTTAAAATGCCTTCGGGCCGCAAGCTGAAGGGCGCCGAATTAGCCCTGTTTCAGGCGGCCCGCGCAAAAATAGATACCCAATACGCCGAGTCGACATCTACCCTGGAAGTGGCCGCCGGAGATTAGGCCGCTTCCGTCTTGACGCCGTTGATTACCAGACTATCACCATCGACGGAAACACTGACCGTCTCGCCGTCCTTGATGCGGCCTTCCAGAATCAGCGAGGCCATATTATCCTGCAAGGACCGCTGGATCACCCGCTTCAGCGGCCTGGCCCCATAGACCGGATCGTAGCCGGCCTCGGCCAGCCAGTCGTGGGCGGCGCGGTCCAGTTCGAGAGTAATACCGCGATCATCCAACAATTTGTGCAGGCGCTTTAACTGGATATCGACGATGCCGTCCATATGGCTGCGGAACAACCTGTGGAAAAGGATTATCTCGTCCAGCCGGTTCAGGAATTCCGGGCGGAAGGCGGTCCGCACGATTTCCATGACCTGCCCCCGGACCTCGGCGGAATCGTGGCCTTCCTCCTGACTGGCCAGCACGTCGCCGCCCAGATTGGATGTCAACACGATCAAGGTATTGGTGAAATTAACGGTGCGGCCCTGGCCATCGGTCAGGCGGCCGTCGTCGAGCACTTGCAGCAAGACATTGAAGACATCGGGATGAGCCTTTTCGATTTCGTCGAACAGGATCACCTGATAAGGCCGGCGGCGGACCGCTTCGGTCAAAGCGCCGCCTTCGTCGTAACCGACATACCCCGGCGGGGCGCCGATCAGCCGGGAAACGGCGTGTTTTTCCATGTATTCCGACATATCGATACGCAGCAACGCGGCCTCGTCATCGAACAGGAAGTCGGCCAGCGCCTTGGTCAGTTCGGTCTTGCCGACGCCGGTCGGGCCCAGGAACAGGAACGAGCCCATGGGCCGGTCGGCGTCCTGCAATCCGGCCCGGGACCGCCGCACGGCGTTGGCCACGGCGGCCAGCGCCTCTTCCTGGCCGATAACCCGCCGGCGCAGGCTTTGTTCCATATCCAGCAGCTTTTCACGTTCGCCCTGCATCATCTTGTCAACCGGGATGCCTGTCCACCGCGAGACGATACCGGCGACATGTTCACTGCTGACGGCTTCTTCCAGCATGCGATGGCTTTCGCCCGCCTCGGCCTCGGCAATCTGCTGTTCCAGACGCGGAATAACGTCATACTGCAACTCGCCGGCCCTGGTGTGTTCACCTTCGCGCAAGGCCTTGTCATAGGCCAGGCGCGCCTGTTCAAGCTGTTCCTTGAGCTTGGTCGCCCCGGCCATGGCGTCCTTTTCCGAAGTCCATTCCACGGTCAGCACGTTCGAACGTTCCTCCAGGTCGGCCAGTTCGCTTTCCAGTTTGACCAGGCGGTCCTTCGAGGCCTCGTCATCTTCCTTTTTCAGGGCCTCGCGCTCGATCTTCAACTGCACTATGCGGCGGTCCAACTCGTCTATTTCCTCGGGTTTGGAATCAACTTCCATACGCAACCGCGAGGCCGCCTCGTCGATCAGGTCTATCGCCTTGTCGGGCAGGAAGCGGTCGGAAATATAGCGGCTGGAAAGCGTCGCCGCCGAGACCAGGGCGGAATCGGAGATCCGCACCCCATGATGTAGTTCGTACTTTTCCTTGATGCCGCGTAAAATCGAAATGGTGTCCTCGACGGTCGGTTCGGCCACGAATACCGGCTGGAAACGGCGGGCCAGGGCGGCGTCCTTTTCCACATACTTGCGATATTCATTCAATGTGGTCGCCCCGACACAGTGCAGCTCCCCCCGCGCCAATGCCGGCTTAATCAGGTTCGAGGCATCCATCGAACCTTCGGCGGCGCCGGCCCCGACCAGGGTATGCATTTCGTCAATAAACAGCACGACCTCGCCGGCCGCCGCCGTAACCTCGTTCAGGACCGCTTTCAGGCGTTCCTCAAATTCACCCCTGAACTTGGCCCCGGCGACCAGGGCGCCGAGATCCAGCACCATCAGTTTCTTGTTTTTCAGATTTTCCGGCACGTCGCCATGGACAATACGGTTAGCCAGGCCTTCGATGATGGCGGTCTTGCCGACGCCCGGTTCACCGATCAGCACCGGGTTGTTCTTGGTTCGCCTGGACAGCACCTGGATGGTGCGGCGGATTTCCTCGTCGCGGCCAATAACCGGATCGATCTTGCCTTCGGCCGCCGCCGCCGTCAGGTCGCGGGCATATTTCTTGAGCGCGTCATAACTATCTTCGGCGGTCGCGCTGTCGGCGGTGCGGCCCTTGCGCACATGCTCGATGGCGGCATTCAAATTTTGCGCGGTGACGCCGCTGTCGGCCAGCACCCTGGCGGCGGGGGTGCCGCTGGTCAGGGCCATGGCCATCAGCAGGCGCTCGGCGGTGACGAAGCTGTCGCCCGCCTTGTCGGCTATTTCCTCGGCCTGCTCAAGCAGCTTGCCGGTTTCCGAAGACAGGAAAACCTGCCCGGCGCCGGCGCCATCGACCTTGGGCAATTTCATCAATTCGGCCGCCGTCGCGGCCAGCGCCCCCTTCGCGTCACCACCGGCGGCGGTGATCAGATTGGCGGCCAGTCCCTCTTTATCATCAAGCAGACACTTCAGTATATGCAGTGGCGCCAACTGTTGATGACTGGAACGCGAAGCCAGCGTTTGCGCCGCCTGAATAAATCCGCGTGAGCGTTCGGTGTATTTTTCGAAATCCATTAAACTTCCTCGATTGATGTCTGTTTAATATTAATATGGCGCGAAAATTCGTCGCCGCAAGCGCCCTTGACACCCGAGGTCCTTGCGAAGATTGTAAGGACCATGAGCGCGACAATCAGCAGCATCTACCGCTATCCGGTCAAGGGCCTGAGCCCGCAATCGCTGGAACGGGCCGACCTGGCGCCGGGCCGGATACTTGCCGGCGACCGGCGCTTCGCCCTGGCCCTGGCATCGACCCGCTTCGACGGTCAGGCCCCGGAATGGCAGGCCAAAAGTGCCTTCCTGACGTTGCTGAAACACGACAAGCTGGCGGCGCTGGAGACGGTTTTCAATGACGCCGGCACCGAGTTGACAATACGGCGGAATGGCAAACAGGTGGCGCGCGGCAATCTGGCGGAACCGCTTGGAAGGGCGATGATCGAAGATTTTTTCACGGCCTACCTGGGCGGCAACACCCACGGCAAGCCGCGCCTGGTTGACGCCGGAGCAGACGTAACCTTTACCGACCAGAAAGATAAACTGGTATCGATTATCAATCTGGCGTCGATACGCGATCTTGAGCGAATTACCGGGGCCGAGTTGGACCCGGTGCGCTTTCGCGCCAACATTTACATTGACGGCATCGAGCCCTGGTGTGAATTCCAGTGGATCGGCGGCGATGTCGCGGTCGGCGGGGCAATTCTTTCGGTCCGCGAAAAAATCGGGCGTTGCGTCGCCATAAACGTCAACCCGGAAAACGGCACCCGCGATCAGAATTTAGTGAAGGCCCTGCGACGTGGATTCGGGCACACCGACATGGGCATCTTCGCCACCGTTACCCAAGGCGGCGAAATAGCGGTCGGCGCCGCCGTCGGCTAGGCCGAAACGCTTTCCGGCGAGGCGACCTCACCGGTATCAGGCGTTTCCGGCTTGTCGCCGCTATCGACCGCGACCTTGCGAGGACGTCCCCGGCGCTTCGGCTTTTCGGCTTTAGGCTGTTCGGGTTCGACCGGAGGCTGTTCCACCGCCGCCGCCTGTTCGGTAAGGCGAACCGGTTGGGCGGGCCGCGGTTCGGTCGCCTCGGCTGGAATCTCGACAGGGGTCTCGATGGGAATTTGCCGGGTATCGGGCTGGTCCGGTCGCGGCGTATTTTTAGTTTCGGTGGAATCCAACCCGTCGCCATTGTTGCCCTGGCCGGCGTTGTTTCCACGGTTTACCGGACGGTTGTCCTTGTCGGCGTTTAATATCCGGTAATAGTGTTCGGCGTGCTGCCAGTAGCCTTCGGCCTGGATATGTTCGCCGGCGGCGGCGGCGTCACGGGCCATGGCCTGGTATTTATCCAGCACCTGCTGGGCGTTGCCGCGAATCTTGGCTTCACCACCACTACTTTCGAAGTTTCTGTTCCTCGACGGCTGATGGCGTTTGCCTGGGCCGCCACGGCCACGGCCGCGCCTTGGATTCTGAACGTGTTTCATAGCACCTGTAAATTCTGGTTGTGATACGGATAAGCGCTTCCGACCACGTTTTCAGTAATTTATTCCGATGACAATTCCGCCTGCGATTCGCGCTTTCCGCCTTTGCGGTCTGCCCGGCCAATTTTCCATTAACGGCTTGGCTGCATCGATGGGGGAATAAGGTTCGCCCTCTCTGGCTTCAACCTTGCGATCATTACACCGATCACTCTCATCGGTAAAACTAGTCGGGATGACCGCGTTTTCCAACACTTATTTTCAAAAAATTACGGTTTTTCAATAGCCGCGAAGACACATCGGGGAATTCCTGAAATATCGGCCCGGCGTCCCAGCCCGGTATAACCGTGCTCCGCCAATATCGCGGCGACCCGGTCCGACTGATTGATTCCGACTTCCAGAAATATTCGACCACCCGGCTTCAGCGCCGCCGCCGCCAACGCCGCGATGGCCGGATAGGCGTCAAGCCCCTCCTTGCCCGCAAACAGGGCGCCGGGCGGTTCATAATCGACGACATCGGAGGCCAGGCCTTGCCGGTCGCCTTCCGGGATATAGGGCGGATTGGCGATAATCAGATCAAAACGCCCGAGGCCCAAATCGGCAACCGGCGCCTGTTCCCAATCGTGCCGGACAAATTCACATCTGTCGGCGAGAGCAAGCGCCCCGGCGTTGGCGACCGCCATCGCAAGCGACGGCCCGCTGCGGTCCAGGCCGACCCCGGTCCAATCCGCCTTTTCATGCAGCAACGCCAGCATCAGGCAGCCGGAACCGGTTCCGAGATCAAGCAACCGCCGGTGCTCCGCCGTATCGGGAAAGGCGTCGAGGACGGCCTCGACCAGGGTTTCGGAATCGGGCCTGGGGATCAACGTGTGGCGGTTGACGGCGAAAGGCAGGCTCCAGAACTCTCGCCGACCGGTGATATGGGCCATCGGCTCCCGCCTGGCCCGGCGTTCGACCACCCGGCCCAGATTATCCCGCGCCGCGCTATCCAGCTTCCATTCCGGATGGCTGAAGACATATTCCGGGGTCATCCCCGTGGCGTGGGCGACCAGCAGCCTGGATTCCAGCCTGGGTTCGGAAATTCCCGACTGTTCCATCTTCCGGGCCGTCCAGGTCAGGGCTTCGGCGATAGTATCCACCGTCAGGTGATCTCGGCCAGTCGCGCCGCCTGATCTTCCCCGGTCAGGGCGTCGATGATTTCATCAAGGTCGCCATCCATGACCCGGTCAAGCTTGTGCAGGGTCAGGTTAATGCGATGATCGGTGATCCGGCCCTGTGGAAAATTATAGGTCCGAATACGTTCCGAGCGGTCGCCGGAACCGACCTGATTTTTACGGTTGGCGGCGCGCTCGTCGGCCAGTTTGCGGCGTTCGTGTTCATAGAGTCTGGCGCGCAGCACCCGCATTGCCTTGGCCTTGTTCTTGTGCTGCGATTTTTCATCCTGCTGGGAAACGACTACGCCGGATGGCAAATGAGTGATCCGGACGGCGCTATCGGTGGTGTTGACCGACTGGCCGCCGGGGCCGCTGGCCCGGAAAACATCGATCCGCAGGTCTTTCTCATCAATCTGGATATCGACATCCTCGGCTTCCGGCATGACCGCGACGGTCGCCGCCGAGGTGTGTATGCGCCCACCCGATTCCGTCGCCGGCACCCGCTGCACCCGGTGAACGCCGGATTCATATTTCAACCGGGCGAAAACACCGCGACCGGATACGGATGCCACCGCTTCCTTGCAACCGCCGATGCCGGTTTCGCTTAACGACATTATTTCAAATTTCCAGCCCCGGGCCTCGGCATATCGCTGATACATGCGGAACAGATCGGCGGCGAACAGGGCGGCTTCCTCGCCGCCGGTACCGGCCCGGACTTCCAGGATGGCATTTTTTTCATCCGCCGCGTCCTTCGGTAATAACAGCACCTGAATATTTTTTTCCAGCTTCGGAATCCGGTCCTTCAAATCCCGAAATTCGGCTTCCGCCAATTCACGCATTTCCGGGTCGGTTTCCGGATCGGCGATCATGACCGCCAGATCGGCGGCTTCCGATTGCGCCGTTTTCAGTTCCCGCACGCTTTCAACGACCGGTGTCAGGTCCGAATATTCTTTCGACATGCTGGCGAATTCACCGGACGCGCCGGCCTTCGGATCGGCCATCAAAGCGCCAAGCTCGTCGAAACGGGCCAGCACCTTTTCCAGGTTTTCAGTCAGGCTCACGATTCGCCACCTTCCGTATCATCCAGGCCAAACAACCGTTCAATGGCCCGTTCCATCACCTGGTCATCGCCGGAATGGGCGGTTTCCCGCAGTGCCCCGGACGGCGCGTGCAACAGCCTTCTGACCAGTAATCTGGTCGCCTTTTCGGCGTCGCCACCGGCGTCAAGCAAGGCCTGTTCGCGGATTGTCTCGACATGATTGCGCAATCGGTTGACGGCCGGAACGGCGGTTCTTTCCGTTTGGCCGCGCCGGAATGTCGCGACGTCCTGATCGACAATGGCCCAGGCCGCGCCGGCCTCGCTTTCACGTCCGGCCCGGCCTTCCATGGCGACCCGTTCAAGGTCGTCCGTATCGTACAGGAAGGCGTCGCTGATTTTTTCGACGCCGGGATCGATATCGCCGGGAATGGCGGTATCAATCAGGAAGATCGGCTTGTGGCGCCGCGCCAGGACCGCGGCGCCGACCATTTGCGCCTCGACCGCCCGCTTGCGCCGGCCCAAAGACGACAGCACGATATCGGCCTGGCTCAGGTGTTCCGCCAGATCTTCGTACGGGGCGATATTGCAATTCAACCGGTTGGCCGTTTCCAGGGCCCGGCGTTCGGTCGGGTGGGTGATCGTCAACCGGCCCAGGCTGGACGCCAGCATGTCGGCGGCGATCAATTCGCCCATTTCGCCGTTGCCGATCAGCAAGGCCGAACAGTTGGCCAGATCGCCATGCAGGTCGCCGGCGATCTGGGTCGCGGCGGCGGCGATGGAAACCGGGCGCTGACCGATGGCGGTCTCGTTACGGACCCGTTTCGCCGTCGCGTAGGAGGCTTGCAGTATGGTCTCCAGGCCGCCGCCGATCATGCCGCACCGGTGGGCGATGCGGTGGGCGGTCTTGGCCTGACCCAGGACCTGCGGTTCCCCGATGATAAGGCTGTCAAGCGAGCTGGATACGGCGAAAATCTGCCGCACCGCCGCTTCATCCCACAGGGCGTAGGTCTGGCCCGCCATCTCGGCGAGTTCGATTTCGCCATGCGCCGACAAGGCCGCCAGCACCCGGCGTTCGATTTCTCCCTTGTTCGTTTCGGAATCCACATAGGCCTGGACCTCGACCCGGTCGCAGGTCGACATGACCAGCGCCTGACCGATTCCGGCATGCGCCAGCTTCGCCAGAAAATCCGGCATGGCGTCTTCTTCGACGAACAGCCGGTCGCGCAGCAACATTGAACTGGAACGATGGTTGGCGCCAAGCACGAAAGGCCGACCGCCATTGCCATTATCCATTTCGCCGGGTGTGGGGCTTTCGGCCATGCTGTGGCTAACGATAACGGGCCAGGTGGTCCCCCAAATCCGCAAGCGGGACTCGCACCTGATCGCCGGTTTCCATATCGCGCACGGTGGCCGCGCCTTCCGCCATTTCGTCCTCGCCGACAATAACGGCGGCGACGGCACCCACTGCGTTGGCCCGCTTCATGCGTTTCTTCATGTTGCCGCCGTATCCCAGATCGACAGTAAAACCGTCGTGACGCAACCGCTGGGTCAGAACCAGCACGGCGGCGGCGGCGGCGGCCCCCGCCGGCACCATGGCGATGGGTGATTCATGGCTTTCGGGTTCGGCGATCATCATCGCCAGGCGTTCTATCCCGGCGGCCCAGCCGGTACCCGGCGTTTGCGGGCCGCCCATTTGCCCGATCAGGCCATCGTAACGACCGCCGGCGACCACCGCACCCTGGGCGCCAAGTTCGGTGGTGGTGAATTCGAACGCCGTGTGGCAGTAATAATCCAGCCCCCGGACCAGGCGGGGATTCAGG
>VAPM010628153.1_pt1 | contig 10482 bp, 9 predicted proteins | sample 3395091 | NCBI WGS metagenome assembly VAPM01 (sample SAMN08290445, study PRJNA428436) | hydrothermal vent metagenome | isolation source: Deep-sea hydrothermal vent chimney 3 | place: Pacific Ocean: Juan De Fuca Ridge | reverse complement strand
TCTTCTCTTTTGTTGGCAGGTAACATGAAGTGATTCATACCACCTATTCCAAATAGTGGATCTCTGATGCATGCTGAGACACAAGAGCCGAGTACAGTGGTTATTAATTCTTCATGGGTAGTAACGTAATATTCGCCAGGAAGAATTTTTGCAACATGTTTGTCGGAGGTTTTGTCCCAATAACGATTTATATGGGTGAATTCAGGAAGTGTCGGTGGTGGTGTTGGTCCCGGTTTCTTTCTAATAGTACTTAACTTGGTTACCGCGCGACCCATTCTAATACTTCTTTGTATAAGTTGTGTTACCGATTAAATTAAAATCATCACTTACTTTAAACATTGTTTCAGAATGACCAATAAACATATGACCTGTATCTCTAAGTACGCCATGATAACGTTTAAAGAGAATTTTTTGAGTTGGCTTGTCAAAGTAGATAACCACGTTACGACAAAAGATAATGTCGAATTGGTTCCTCATTGGCCAATCTTTCATTAAGTTAAGTTGTTTGAAGCTAATTAATTCTTGTAATTCTGGTCGTATCTTTACTGAATCTTCATTTTTACCTTTACCACGAAGGAACCATTTCTTCATTCGGGCATCACTAACATTATTAAGGCGTTCTAAGGTATAAACACCTGAACTCGCATGCGCTAATACATTTGTATCTAAATCAGTGGCAAGGATTTTTATATCCCATTTCTTTGATTCAGGAATGACTTCACGAATTGCCATGGCGATACTATACGGTTCTTCGCCAGTTGAGCAGCCAGCAGACCAGACCCTAATCCTTTTGGTATCAGAATTCTCTCGTAATAAACCGGGTAGCACTGTTGATTTTAAGAAATCAAAGTGGTGATTCTCACGAAAAAATGAGGTGAGGTTAGTCGTTATTGCATTAGTGAAATGGGCTAATTCACTCTCACCGGCAGGACTTTCGAGAAGCTGTATATAGCTTCCGAAGTCGCCGATTTCAACTTTACGTAAACGTTTTGCTAAGCGACCATAAACTAAGTTACGTTTAGCATCGGATAATGAGATGCCCGTATGTTCAATAACCAGTTTACGGATTCTATTAAAGTCTTTTTCCGTTAATGTAAAATCACGCATTTCCTCAAGGGAGGAGACATCCATATTGTTATCTCCTTAGAATTCTTCCCATTCACTATCATTGCCACCAGATGATGACGGTGCTGGTGTAGATGTAGCACGTGCAACAGGGCGAGGTGCAGGACTGCGTTGAGCAGGAGCTGCAGCCGGTGCTCGAGGTGCAACACTACGATTAGCACTACCTGCACTGAGTTTGAAGTAGTTCATTAGTTGGTCAAGTTCGCGGGCCTGTTCATCAAGTGACTCACTTGCGGCGGCGGCTTCTTCTACAAGCGCTGCATTTTGTTGAGTAACCTCATCCATTTGTGAAACAGTCTGGTTAACTTGTTCAATACCGGTTGATTGTTCAAGGCTTGCTGCTGCAATTTCAGCAATAATGTCACTTACTTTCTTAACTGCACCGACAATTTCATCAAGGGTTTGACCTGACTCATTAACTAAGCGGCTACCTTCATCGACTTTTTCGACACTATCGTTAATCAATGACTTAATTTCTTTAGCGGCACCAGCACTACGTTGTGCTAGATTGCGAACCTCGCTTGCGACGACAGCGAAACCACGACCTTGCTCTCCTGCGCGTGCGGCTTCAACAGCAGCATTTAGTGCAAGTAGGTTAGTTTGGAAGGCGATTTCATCAATGACACTAATAATGTCAGCAATTTTTTTACTGGCAGTGTTAATTTCACTCATGGCATCAATTGCATTACTTACAACCGAGCCACCTTTTTCTGCTTGGTCGCGTGCGCCGGCTGCAAGCTGGTTAGCTTGACGTGCATTATCCGCATTTTGCTTCACTGTACCGGTTAATTCTTCCATGCTTGATGCAGTTTCTTCAAGGCTTGAAGCCTGTTCTTCAGTACGCTGACTTAGGTTGATATTGCCTTGTGAAATTTCACTGCTCGCTGTGGCAATGCTTGCACTTGACTCGCGAATATTACCGACCACATCAATTAGGTTAGTAACCGTGCCATTGATAGATTCTTTAAGAATAGCAAATTCACCTTCATACTCACCATCCATCGATCTTGTTAAATCACCAGAAGAGAGAGCTTTCATTACGTCCATACCATCTTTTAATGGGTCAACGACAGCATCCATTAAATTATTGATACCTTCGCCCAAGCTCTTCATGAACCCAGTATAGCTATTGTGATCAATTCGAGTATCTAGTTGTCCACTAATGGCAGAATTGATGAGTGATTGAATTTGTTTTTCAGCATCTTTCTGTTCTGTGATATCAGACCATTGCACCATGTTACCCATGTATTCACCGCTTGGGCCGGTAATCATGGTTGCATTGACTGTGAACGATAAACCACCGACTTCAATTTCAGCTGTGGCTGGTAAGCGGGCTGGATCAGAGAGTAGGGCACGTTGATGTGCAGGGTTTTTATGGAAACCATCAATACATGTGCCAATTAGATTGTTTACATCTAAACTAGGCCAAATTTGGCGAAGTTCAGTTTGACGTTTACGCAACATTTCAACTACAGCTGGGTTTGCAAATGTAATGTTTAAATCAGCATCACATAACATTAAGTTTGCTTCTGCCCCATCAACTGCGGACATTAAGCGCGAGACTTCAATTTCTTTTTTGCGTATTTCTGTAACATCGCTCCATTCGAGAGAGTTACCGATATATTCACCATCATCTGTAATTTGAGCAGTGACATTTAATGCAAATGTAAGCGGGCCAACTTGGATATCTGTTTTATATGGTAAGTTATTTGGGTTAGATAATAATTGGCGTTGGTGTGCTGGGTTCTTATGGAATGTATCAATATTTCCACCAATGACATTATCAGCTGAAAAACCAGGAAAAACACTTTTTAGCTCTTCTTCGTTATCTTTTAATATCTTGATCGTTGATGCGTTAGCATAGGTGATTTTAAAATCACGATCGATCATCATAATTGCAGTTGCTGCTCCATCAATGGCAGAACGCATCATTGTTAGTTCATCATTGTTTTCTGTTTCTGTTGACTGTGTATTTGCCATGGTGGTTTCCTCTGAATCCTTATATCCGTTAAGCATTGTGGTTGCGATTGTTTCAAGTGCCTTTTGCCATGCTGATTGTACTTCGTCGGTCCATAAGTCTCCGGCGAATTCTTCCATAACGTCGAGCATTGTTGACGCAACTGCTTCGTAATGAGCAGGTTCTGCGCCATAGTCTTGGTGCTTTGCACCGAGGTTGGTTAAAACATCCACGAGCGCCTCAGGTGTTCGCAGACTTTTTACAACAAGAACTAACGCTGCGACTAATTTCTTTTGTTGTTTAACCGGCGTGGTATTGGCAAACATTGGTTTAACTGCAGGGTAGCGAGCGAAAAGCTCTTCATAAAATCGTTTTGCCAGTTTATTGGCATTAAGAGCGAGCACATCAAATGACGACTCAAGCAATTCAACATTAAGGCCAAGCGGAGAGACATAACTCACTTCCTTGATCTGTTTTTTTACCGTTCTCTTCTTAATAGATTTTTGCTTCGGCGCAGGCTCTTCTATCTCTTCCTTCATCCACGCTAAAGGGTCATAACCCATTTTTGATTGTTTCTTCGTTGCCATTGTTGTGTCTCCGCTTCCTATGGCTAGCCGTTCCAGGCAATACCTGAAAAGATACTGGTGATTAACGTGTTAACCGGACACTTATGAATATTTGACCGATGCTTCTTGTACATCTTTCTCTTTAAAATTTTATTCTTCACGGGTGATGTGTCGCGATGAAATGAAGCTGTTTTTAGATTAATCATTTAAATGTGCGTCCTTTGAGTAAGTCATCGGCAAGATCACGATAATCCTGAGCGCCATTGCAAGATTTTTTATATTCAAAGATGGTTTTCCCATAACTTGGGCTTTCAGCTAAAGAAACATTTTCTCTAATGGCTGTTGCGAGCACTTGTCCAGGGAAGTAATTTAATAATTTACTGTGAACTTCTTGGGCTAATTTTCGACGCGAATGGAAACGCGTAACAACTAACCATTTTTTAGTAACATGCTTTAGTCTGTCTTCAACATGTTTTAAAATATTAAGTAATCGTGAAAGACCATGCAATGCAAGATAGTCGCCTGATACAGGAATCAACATTTCTTTTGCGGCAAGCAGGGCATTCATTGTCAACATGCCGGAAGAAGGAGGACAGTCAATAAAAACATAGTCTTGGTTGCACTCATTTTGTAATGCGTCATGTAATAACCAGCCACGTTTAGCTCCACCAATAGCAATTTGCTCAAGCTCACCCAGTCTTGAGCCTGCGGGGACAAGATCAATATTCTCGCGAATGTTGATTTTTACATCATCAAGATTGTTATCACCCATTAAGACACTATCAATCCCAGCCTGTTCTTGAAGTTCAGCTCCAAAGCTAGCAGTAAGGTGTGATTGAGGATCCATGTCGATGACAGTGATTTTTTTCCCAGATATAGCAAGCGCATGAGCAAGATTCAACGTTGTCGTTGTTTTACCTACACCGCCTTTCTGGTTCATTACTGCAATCACACGCATGCCCTCAGTTATTTACCTTTTATGCACCTAATTTATCGGTTGCTTGCATTTCGTTACCGGATAATAAGTGGTCGATATCTAGAATGATGATCATCTTCTCTTCTACCGTTGCTAAACCGCGTACAAATTCAGTATCGACAACACTGCCAAAATCAGGTGCATCCTTCATTTCTTCTGGTGGTACGTCATAAACATCAGAAACTCCGTCTACTACGATTCCCATAATACGGTCACGATCTGCGCATTCAATTTTTAGAACAATCACAACAGTGATTGGACCATATTCAATTTCAGGCATATTGAAACGTTGACGCAGATCGACGATAGGGACGATAGTGCCACGCAGGTTAATAACACCCTTAATATATTCTGGTGTATTAGGTATAGGCGTTACCGAATCCCAACCTTTAATTTCTTGAACCCGTAAAATATCGACGCCATACTCTTCAGAACCTAAAACAAAGGTTAGAAATTGATCTGCATCCGAATCTAGTTCAGAGCTGATAATTGAATTAAGTTCAGTAGCCGTTGTGCTCATGCAAGTTCTCCTTATGCCGCTTGGTCGGCGATATCACTGCCATTCCCATCTGGATTGATTGGGGCAGGTGGAATGGGGGTGTTAAGTGTTTTAAACATGTCGATGACGCCTGAAATATCCAGAATCAACGCAACGGTTCCGTCACCGAGGATAGTTGCACCGGATAAGCCTTCGACACGTTGGTAATTTGTTTCAAGACTTTTAATCACAACTTGTTGTTGGGCAAGCAGGTCATCAACGATAATACCTGCCTTGGTTCCATCACCTTCGACAACGACCATGAGACGGTCATCAAGTGATGTGTTGGTGTCTTCCATGCCAAAGACATTATGTGCGCGGATAATTGGAATGTATTCATCACGCAATTTGTACAATTCAGCCTTACCAGCAATGCCGCTTAAATTTTCTGATTTAACTTGTATTGATTCAATAATAGAAATAAGCGGGACTACGTAAGTTTCAGTACCCACTTTGACAAGTTGCCCATCAAGAATTGCGAGTGTGAGAGGTAATTGAATGGTAAATGTGGCACCAAACCCTTCGGTTGAATTTACTCGAACACTGCCGCCGAGTGACTTAATGTTTTTCCGAACAACATCCATGCCGACACCACGCCCAGATACATCGCTTAATGCTTCTGCTGTAGAAAGGCCAGGGTGAAAAATAAGGTCATTAATAGCATCATCAGTAAGTGTTTCATTTTCAGCCACTAAGCCGTTAGCCCGCGCTTTATTGAGCACGCGTTCTTTATTAATACCTGCGCCATCATCGGATAACTCTATAACAATATTGCCACCTTTGTGGTAGGCATTCAGCGTCAATGTCCCTGTTTCAGATTTCCCTGCTGCCAGTCGTTGTTCAGGTGTTTCGATGCCATGATCGAGTGCATTACGAACTAAGTGAACCATAGGATCACCAATTTTTTCCATGACTGTTTTGTCTAATTCAGTGCCTTCGCCAAGTGTGACAAGATTAACTTTCTTGTTTAGTTTTCCTGATAAGTCATGAACCAAACGTGGCACACGACTAAACACAAAGCTAATAGGTAACATGCGAATTCGCATTACACTTTCTTGAATTTCACGTGTATTACGTTCTAATTGTGCAAGACCTTCTAAAAGTTTTTCCGTTTGTACCGAGCTATGATTATCATCATTGCATATTTCACTACCAACTTGACCTAACATAGCTTGAGTAATGACTAGTTCGCCAACGAGGTTGATGATTTCATCGACTTTATCAATACCTACACGAATTGATGCGGATTCAGTGTTTTTCTTGGGTGTTGATTTCTTTGGGTTAACTGGAACTGGTTTGTCCGTCGTTGTCGCTGGTGTATTTGTAACAGCAGCCGTTTCAGTGCTTGGTTCTTTAGTATTTGTTTCTGAATTATTTGATAGAGGTTGTATGTTTAAATCACATTCATCTTCAACCCAATCAAATACCTCAGTAATGTCTTCTTTTTTAATCTCACCTTTAAGTATGATTTCCCAACCTATGAATGAATCTTCAGGGTTGAGGTCAACGAAAGCGGGGATATCTGAAATATCAGCCTTGGTTTTTATTTCACCGAGTTCTGCTAGTGCGTAAAGCATTCGTACAGGATCATTGCCTGTTCGTAACATTTCAACGTGAGGTCGGAATGAGATTAGCCATCCTTCAGAATTACCATCGTCTGAAGCTGTCTCATCAGTTGTTGATGCGACAGCACCTTGAGTACCTAGTAATTGTTCAAGTTCCATTTGCACTGAGGCGGTATTGTCGGCATCCATTTCGCCGCCTTCACTTAGTGCAGTCAGCATATCGCGCATAACATCTACTGATTTGAGTAAAACACCCACAGATTCTTGTGTGACCTGACGTACACCATCGCGCATTTCATCAAGCAATGTTTCAGCAACGTGGGTGAATTCAGCCACAGCAGTGAAGCCAAATGTACCACTGCCACCTTTAATTGAATGAGCAGAACGAAAAATAGTATTGATGACTTCATTATCAGCATTACCCACATCGAGATTGAGTAATTCATTTTCCATAATGTCCAGCCCTTCGAAGCTTTCTTCGAAGAATGTCTGGTGGAACTGCTGCATATCGATGCTCATATTCTCGTTACCCTAGAACTTTTTTCACAGTGGCAAGCAGTTGATCGGGATTAAAAGGTTTAACAATCCAGCCTGTCGCACCCGCTTGTTTCCCCGCCATTTTTTTATCACCAGATGATTCTGTTGTGAGTGTAAGAATAGGGGTGAATTTATATGCAGGTAGGGCGCGTAACTCTTTTGTTAGTGTGATGCCATCCATATTGGGCATATTGATATCAGTGATCACGAGGTTATAGCTATTTGATTTAGCAATTTGAAGTGCTTCCTGCCCATCTTTTGCCTCAGTTACATCATAACCTGCGCCTTTTAGTGTAAACGTTACCATTTGACGCATCGACGCCGAATCATCAACTGCAAGGATACTTGCCATTTTGTTCTCCTTAAATAAAACAGGTGCCCTTAGTGAAGGGGCATTTCTTGTAAACCTAGGTGTTCAGATAAACCCGTTGCTGACGCAGCTCGTCGCAATTCATCGCTGGGTTCAATCCACTCAATATTTATTCCGTGTACTTGGGCATCTAAAAAGAATGCGCATAATAATTGCAGTGCCGCTGCATCGGCTTTGCCAACATCATTGGCTTGTAGTTGAACAGCTTGACCACTATCGAGAGCGACCTTGAGTTCGTCACCAAGTGTTCCAACTACTGAGATATCGAGTGAATCGTGGCAATTAATCATTTGTACGTCGTTCGTTTCGTCACTCATGTATATCTCCTTGATGGCCTTCATAGGGGATATCGACACATCATTTCAAATCTTTAGAGCTATTTGTGAAAGAATAGTGTTTCAGAGAGTGTTGTTTATGAGTTTAAGAGATAAATGACGTACTAAATATAAGTTATTGAAATAAATAATTATATTTTTCATTATGATGGGTTATTGGGGGGTAGGAAAAAGCATTGGAATAAGCTGTATTTTCTTGTGTGATTATTGAAGATAAAAATGAGTAAATTAGCTTCACATTCAGTATAGAATGGGTTCTGATTAGTCTTAATCTAAATTATGTAACAAATAAGAAACATTTCTAAGCAGGTATGCAATGCTCGCCACGTATCCTCTATTAAAAGAGAGTAACTTTCCTTTATTAAAACGGTCTCAATTAACCACGCTTCAGGTAAATTTGGGTTATCGCTGTAATCAGCAATGTTTACATTGCCATGTTAATGCCGGTCCTAATCGAACAGAAGCAATGGGTGAAGACGGTATTAACTTGGTTCTTGAGTTTTTAGCGAATAAATCTATCACTACCTTGGATTTAACGGGTGGGGCACCGGAATTGAATCCTTTTTTTCGTGAACTGGTCAAACGGGCTCGTGCAATGGGCGTGCATGTTATTGACCGTTGTAATTTAACGATTCTTGAAGAACCAAACCAAGAAGATTTAGCCGAATTTCTTGCTGAGAATAAGGTTGAGGTGGTTGCCTCATTGCCTTGCTACATGAAAGAGAATGTGGAACAGCAGCGTGGCAAAGGGGTTTTTGAACCTAGCCTAGCCGGTTTGCAACAATTGAATGCTCTGGGTTATGGGCAGTCAGGGACAGACTTAATGCTTAAATTGGTGTTTAACCCCCAAGGGCCGAACTTACCACCGGCACAGCAACAATTAGAAATGGATTATAAAAAACACTTATTTGATGAGTATGGTATTCGCTTTAATCACTTGTTGACCTTAACCAATATGCCAATTCAGCGTTTTGGCAGTATGTTGATTTCAAAAAGGCTGTTTGAAGAGTACTTGAATTTGTTAAAGCACTCTTATCAGTCTGAGAATCTTAGTGCCGTCATGTGTCGAAGTATGTTGAGTGTTGATTGGCAGGCTTATGTTTATGATTGCGATTTTAACCAGATGCTGGATATGCCGTTTGCAGGTAATGAAAACAAGGTTCATTTATCAGATTTAATGAATATTGATGTAGAAGGTCAAGCGATTGCGATTGCTGATCATTGCTATGGTTGTACCGCTGGGCAAGGTAGCAGTTGTGGTGGAGCACTGAGTGGCTGAACAAATTCTGTGTACTATTATTATTCCTGTTCTTAATGAGCAGAATAATTTATTGAAACAGCTTGTATCCTTGCAATATCTTCGTCAATTAGGGCATGAAGTTATTGTCGTTGATGGTGGTAGTCACGACGATAGCGTTAAGCTTGCTATGCCTTATGTTGATCAGGTTGTTTGTTCTGAAATTGGTCGCGCTACACAAATGAACAAGGGTGCGGTGCATGCAAAGCATGGTTGGTTTCTATTTCTTCATGTGGATACGCAACTTCCCGGTACAGCCATGCAATCACTCCAAACAGTATTTCGTTCCGGTGCCCAGTGGGGACATTTTGATGTGAATCTTTCAGGGCAGTATATTTTATACCGATTGATAGCTTGGTTTATGAATAAACGTTCGCGATTAACAGGTATAGCAACGGGTGATCAGGCAATGTTTGTAGCAAAATCACATTTTAATCAGGTGGGTGGTTTTCCTGAAATACCACTTATGGAAGATATAACACTGAGTCGATATTTGAAGAAACTCTCCCCCCCGGTGTGTTTAACAGACATAGTGACGACATCAAATAGACGCTGGCGTGAGAACGGCATTATTCGTACTATTTTTATGATGTGGTCACTGCGTTGTCGTTATTTCTTTGGTGTAAGTCCGGTTGTACTTGCTGAACGATATAATCGAGCGTCTAAATGACGACGGTATGTGTCTGTGTTTTCACAAAGCCACCGGTTGAGGGGAAAGTTAAAACACGTTTAGCTCCTTTTTTATCTTTACAACAAGCATGCCGTGTACACGAGAATTTATTGAAACACTGCCTTTCACGTGTTCAGCATATTCATTGGCAAACACAGTTATGGTCCACAGATATTCAGCATTCGACTATAAAAAAATTGGCACAACAATATTCAATGCCATTACGTCAACAACAAGGCAGTGATTTGGGTGAGCGAATGTTATTGGCAGTTAAAGAATCATTAAAAGAATTTACTATAGTGATCATTATTGGTTCGGATTGTCCTGATTTGGATGTAAGTATTATCAGTGATGCAATAGAGACACTTCAATCTGGATCAGAGGTTGTGTTGGCTCCGGCGATGGATGGTGGCTATGTTTTGATTGGATTGTCTATTGATATTGAGAGTGTATTTGTAGATATTCCATGGGGCACTGATAAGGTGCTATCTGTTACGCGTGAACGTTTACAACAAGCGGGTATTCGTTGGCAGGAAACGGCAATGC
>VAPM010781021.1_pt1 | contig 10492 bp, 6 predicted proteins | sample 3395091 | NCBI WGS metagenome assembly VAPM01 (sample SAMN08290445, study PRJNA428436) | hydrothermal vent metagenome | isolation source: Deep-sea hydrothermal vent chimney 3 | place: Pacific Ocean: Juan De Fuca Ridge | reverse complement strand
CCACGAGTCAGGGCATTGCGGTGGATTGCATTCGTCGCTTCATCGGAGAACTGGACCGCCAGCATGCCCAGCATGCCAGCCGGGTTACTGATCTTCGAGACCTGCCAGCTGACATTGTGGCTGTCTTTTAGTACGGGGAGTGATTTACCAATATCAGACAGGTCGCTGCTGGCGACAATGATGTTGCGATCATCAGCCAGCATGGCGGAAATAATATCTGTATTGCGGGGGAGTTCTTCTACATAACCCTGGATATTGTCATAGTCTTCATACAACAGCGCGATGCGTGCAATACTGCTGACAATATTAAGCGTGACCTGTCGGGCGGATTCTATCTGATGGATGGAGTTGTCGATGGTGTAACCCAGCGTCGCCCATAGTACCACCGCCATCATCACAGCTTCCAGCGCAAAGATCATTCCTGCAATGCGGTATTTTAGCGAGATTTTCACAAGTTAACCCCGTGGCTTGCCAGTTTAACGTGTGCCATATCAGTCGGGAGAGGTACCCAGGATATCCGCAGGTGTTGTCTTTTCTATTTCATCCAGTATTTTGCGCACCGGATCATAGTCACTGTCATGGCTGGGAATGTAGTTCGTATGATGAAGGTATTTCAGTATGCGTCTCCCTTCTTCATGTTGCTGCCAGCCCAGAATGCGTTGCACCAGTTTGTCGCGCAACGCCGGGTCAACTCGCCGGTGTATGGCAAAAGTTGAGGCGGGAATCGTTATACTTTCTGCCACAGTGCGGAGGTGTATGCCACTTTTTTTCTCGAATACCCCCAGGGGATGTTTTGCCGTCACGCAGGCATCCGCCTTGCCAATTCTGACACGCCGTATACAGGAGAAATGGCTGCTCTGATTATCGAGTCTGACATCACGGCCGGGTTGTAGCTGGTTATCCAGCAGCAGCTGGAGTCCCAGCAGGGTTACGGCCGCACTGGCTGGTGGTGTCGCCAGTACTTTGCCTCGCAGATCATCGATGTTTTGAACGGGAGAGTTTTCGGTGGTGATAAAAATGGCGTTTATAGGCGCCTCATTGCGGGCGATTGATTCATAACCACTCTGGTGTGCCAATCGGGCATAAGCAAAAGGCTGGACATAAATCAGATCATAGGTTTGCTTTGCGATTTCTTCATCGAATTCAGCAAAGCTTGGCCGGGTGCGGAATTGCACGGGACGTTCGATTGTTCGGGACAGGTCAATAGCGACCGGGACAAACAGGCTCTCAAGTTGTGCCGGAGGAAGGAACGGAAATACACCAAACTGTAGTGGCGAACTGTCGTCAGAACGAATCGCGCCATGCCAGCCCAGGAACAGGATGATGATAAGAACGTGTACAGGTCTGGTCGTGTATCGCATACCCCAACCTTGTTTTTGTGCCAGTCAGCTCAGTATAGCGAAATAGCGGCAGCTGTCAGGTTTTCAGCAGGATCAGCCCGGCCAGTGGGGGGATGTCAAGCACGATGGATACCGGCTGGTTCATCCAGGGTACGGACTCGCTTTGGTAATCACTCTGCACGGGCATATCACTGCCACTGTAAAATCCTGCATCGGAATTCAGTGCCAGGTGGTAGTTGCCATGCTCGGGTACACCGAGGCGGAAGCGCTGGTGTGGTGCGGGCGTGAAGTTCATGACCGAAACCGATAGCTGTCCATCACTGCGACGAACGTAACTGAGCAGCGAGTTATTGTCGTCGTTACAGTCGATCCAGCGGAATCCATCGGCTTCGAAATCATAATAATGAAGCGCAGGTTCATAACGGTATAACTGGTTGAGGTCACCCAGTAATTGTTTCATGCCGGCATGACGAGTATTTTCCAGGAGGTGCCAGTCGAGTGTTGTGTCAGCATTCCATTCGGCATACTGGCCAAATTCGCAACCCATGAATAACAGCTTCTTGCCGGGATAGGTATACATGAAGGTATACAACAGCCTCAGGTTGGCGAAACGCTGCCAGCTGTCACCGGGCATTTTGTCGAGCATGGAGCCTTTGCCGTGTACGACTTCATCGTGAGAGAAGGGCAGTACAAAATTTTCGTTGAAGGCATACAGCAGGCCAAAGGTGAGCTGGTTGTGGTGAAACTTGCGGTGTATCGGCTCCTTGCTCATGTATTGCAGGATGTCGTGCATCCAGCCCATGTTCCACTTCATGCTGAAACCCAGGCCACCGACGTCCACTGGCCGGGTGACCTGTGGCCAGGCCGTGGATTCTTCGGCAATGATCACACTGCCGGGCTGTTCACTGTGCGTGACTTCGTTCAGATGACGCAGGAAGTGAATGGCTTCCAGGTTCTCACGACCACCGTACTCGTTGGGTAGCCAGTCGCCGGGGTCGCGCGAGTAGTCGAGGTACAGCATGGACGCCACGGCATCGACACGCAGCCCGTCGATGTGCATTTCTTCCAGCCAGAAAATGGCGCTCGACAGCAAAAAGTTACGGACTTCATTGCGTCCATAGTTAAAAATCAGCGTGCCCCAGTCACGGTGCTCTCCACGGCGTGGATCTTCGTGTTCATAGAGCGGACTGCCGTCAAAACGAGCCAGCGCCCAGTCATCTTTGGGGAAGTGCCCGGGTGCCCAGTCGAGCAGCACGCCGATACCGTGCTGGTGGCAGTAATCGACGAACCAGCGGAAATCATCGGCACTGCCAAAACGGCTGGTGGGCGCAAAGTAGCCGGTTGTCTGATATCCCCAGGAGGCATCGAAAGGATGTTCAGTGACCGGTAGTAACTCAATGTGGGTGAAGCCCAGTTCGCTGACCCAGTCAACCAGTCGTTTGGCCAGTTCGCGGTAGTTGATGAACTGGCCCTGCCCGTCGCGCTGCCAGGAACCCAGGTGAACTTCGTAAATGGACATGGGGGCATGCAGCCAGTCGGATTCACGCCGGGTTTCCATCCAGGTGTGATCCTGCCAGCGGTGTTTAGTCGGGCGTAGAGCCAGAGACGCATTACCCGGGCGTAATTCAAAAGCTTGCCCGTAAGGATCGCTTTTGACGTGGATGCTGCCGTGTTCACGGTTGCGAATTTCGAATTTGTAATGGCTGTGCGCGCTGATACCGGGGATAAACAGCTCCCAGATACCACTACTGCCTCGCACCCTCATGGGATGACGTCGTCCATCCCAGCGGTTCCAGTCGCCGACAACACTGATGCGTTCCGCCCCGGGTGCCCACAGGGCGAACTGTACGCCGTCGATACCGTCAACTTCCCGGAAGTGTGCGCCAAGAAAGTGATAGGCGTGCAGGTGACGTCCTTCACCGAACCAGTGCAGGTCGAGGTCGCCGATCAGGGGCGGGAAGCAGTAGGGGTCATAGTCTGTCCACTCGACACCGTCATTATCCGTCCATGTCAGCCGGTAATATTCGGGCAGTTTGTCGCCATCCCCGCGCCACTCGAACAGATCTGTACCCTCAATCCGTTGCAGGGCGGCACCCGTATCGGCCAGCCGAACCTGTGTACACCAGGGGATAAAGGCCCGGACCAGGGTCTGTCCGCCCTCGTCATGGCGCCCCAGCACTTCAAACGGATCGTGGTGTCGAGCGTCAATAATGCGTTGTAACGCTTCGGGGAGTGAAGGCACGATGGCAGCATCGGGGGCTGCTTTCGACGCCATAGAGTGAGTATCTCTATTCATAAAACCTGTTTGGCTTTCCGTGGGCTGTGCAGATGGTACCATAGCCGTAATCCTGTATAGCCGGTTCGGAGGAATTAAATGGATGCTGTTTCCACGCCACGTTTCGTCAGTCGCCTGACGCGCGACACACTGGCACTGATTCTGGCGGGCGGGCGAGGCTCGCGTCTCAAGCAATTGACCCTGTGGCGCGCCAAACCGGCGGTTCCGTTCGGGGGTAAATTCCGCATTATCGACTTCCCGCTCTCCAATTGTCTCAATTCGGGTATCCGTCGCGTCGGTGTACTGACACAGTACAAGGCGCATTCCCTGTTAACGCATTTGCAGCGTGGCTGGAGTTTCCTGCGTGGTGAATTCGGTGAATTTGTTGAGTTGCTGCCGGCACAGCAGCGCATCGAGTCATCCTGGTATGCCGGTACCGCTGATGCCATCTACCAGAATCTTGACATTATTCGCAGTCATAAACCGGAGTATGTGCTGATTCTTGCCGGCGACCATATCTACAAGATGGACTATGGCCCGATGATTGCCCAGCATGTTGAAAACAGTGCGGACATGACGGTGGGTTGCCTGGAAGTTGATCTGGAAACAGCGCGCTCCTTTGGTGTCATGACCGTGGACGAAGCGGGCAGGGTACTGGAGTTTGATGAAAAGCCTGATGTCCCGTCCCCACTGCCGGGAAGTGATGACAAGGCGCTGGCTTCAATGGGCATCTACGTTTTCAATACGGACTTCCTGTTTGAGCAGCTCATTAAAGATGCCGACAGCCGGACTTCAAAGCATGACTTCGGTCATGATATTATCCCCGGTATCATCAAGCAGTATCGCGTTTTCAGCTACCCGTTCCGTGATACACAGAGTGGTCGTCAGGCCTACTGGCGGGATGTCGGGACTGTCGATGCTTTCTGGGCCACCAACCTGGAACTGATCGGTGTAACCCCCGAGCTGAACCTGTACGACAAGCACTGGCCGATCTGGACCTACCAGGAGCAGATGCCCCCGGCAAAATTTGTTTTTGACGATGATGACCGGCGTGGTATGGCAGTGGATTCCATGGTGTCAGGGGGGTGTGTGATTTCCGGTGCGCAAGTCAAACATTCATTGCTGTTTTCCAATGTCCATGTAGACTCATTTTCACACCTGGAACATGCCGTCGTCTTGCCCGACGTGGTCATTGAGTGCAGTTGCAGAATCAGTAAAGCCGTTATTGACAAGGGCTGTTGTATTCCGGAGGGTACAGTGATTGGCGAGGATGCCGTCGCTGATGCGGAGCGCTTTCATGTGACGCCAGGTGGTGTGGTGCTGGTGACGCCTGAGATGCTGGGTCAGGAGTTGCATCATGTCCGTTAGTCATGATGACGGGTTGCGTGTCGTATTGTGCTGGCACATGCACCAGCCACAGTACTGTGACCTCATCAGTGGTGAGTACAAGCTGCCCTGGACCTATCTTCACGCCATCAAGGATTACGTGGATATGGCCGCGCATATCGAGGCGGTGCCGGGTGCAAAAGCGGTGATTAATTTTGCCCCTGTGCTTCTGGAACAGCTCGATGATTATGCAGCCCAGGTCAGTGGTTACCTGCGTGACCACAAGGCCATACGCGATCCATTGCTGGCCGCACTGGTGGCGGCTGTTTTACCGACGCATATCCAGCAGCGTGCAGAGCTGGTTAACAACTGCCTGCGCGTCAATCGCATGCGTGTGATTGATCGTTTCCCGCCCTATAAGCGCCTCGCCAACCTGGCCGACCATTTTTCGAAACACTGTGATGATATGGTTTATGTCGGTGACCAGTTTCTCTCTGACCTGGTGTTCTGGTATCACCTGGGCTGGATCGCAGAGACCGTGCGACGCGATGATATTCGTGTGCAGCGCTGGCAGGAGCAGGGTAATAATTTTTCCCTGCACGACCGGCGTGAATTGCTGGTACTGATCGGTGAACTCCTGTCCGGTATTATTGATCGCTATGCCTTACTGGCAGACCGGGGCCAGGTCGAGTTGTCGATGACACCCTATGCGCACCCCATTGTTCCGCTGATGCTCGATATCAAAAGTGCCCGTGATGCCATGCCTGAAGCCGAGTTGCCGGAGCTAAAGGCCTATCCCGGTGGTAAGGAACGCGTCCATTGGCATATCCGGGAAGGGCTTAACGTATTTAAACAGTATTTCCAGCGCAAACCGGCAGGTTGCTGGCCGTCGGAAGGCAGCGTCAGTAAAGCTGCGCTGGACGTATTTGAAGAACATGGCTTCCGCTGGGCGGCCAGTGGAGAATCGGTGTTACGTAACAGTCTGCGCAAGAGCGATGGCGATGAAGCTGCCGGTGCGACCGATGCTGTACTGAAGGGTTACCGTACTGGTGGCGGCAAGCTGGCATGTTTTTTTCGTGATGATACGCTCTCTGACAAGATTGGTTTTGAGTACTCCACCTGGCACGCAGACGACGCAGTTGCCAATTTTATTCATCACCTCGAAGAAATTGCCGAGGCTAACGTCGGGCGCAAGCTGGTTTTGCCGGTTATCCTGGACGGTGAAAATGCCTGGGAACACTTTCCGGAAAACGGTTACTACTTCCTGCGAGGACTGTACAAAACATTGGCGGCACATCCGACACTCAAACTGACGACCTTCTCCGAGTGTCTTGATGAAGGCATAGAGATCGATGCCTTGTCTGACATGGTCAGTGGTTCCTGGGTGTACGGGACCTTTTCGACCTGGATCGGTGACCGGGACAAAAACCGTGGCTGGGATATGCTCGGTGACGCCAAATGCGCATTCGATAAAGCCTGTGCCTCCGGCAATCTCGACAGTGAGCAGATTGTTGCCGCACAGCTTCAACTGGCAATTTGTGAAGGATCAGACTGGTTCTGGTGGTTTGGCGATTATAATCCGGCGGACTCTGTCAGTGATTTCGAAAGCCTGTTTCGTATGCATCTTTCCAATCTCTATCAACTGATCGGGCAGGAAGCCCCCGAATATCTGGCGCACACCTTTGCACGTGGTACCGGCAAGCCCAGCCTGGGTGGTGTCATGCGCCAGGGGCAGGTACGTGACTGAAGCGCATAGAGACGGGTTGCATGAATCTTTTTGAACGTCGACGTGCAGGTATACTGCTGCACCCGACATCGTTGCCAGGCAGTATTGACAGCGGTGACCTCGGTGCAGATGCGTATCACTTTATCGACTTTCTTGCGGATTGCCGGGTCAGCCTGTGGCAAATGTTGCCACTCGGGCCGACTCACAGCGACCGGTCTCCTTACCAGTGTCTTTCCGTTCACGCCGGAGATACCCGGCTGATCAGCCTGCAGCGGCTGGTTGAGGCCGGCTGGCTGGCTGACGCCAGTCTGGATCCGCGCAAGGATATCGATACTCAACGACAGGTGCGGTTAGCAGCAGCCTATAACGGTTTTCTGCGCCATGCTGATGGCGATGCGCGTGCTGCGCTGGAAGCCTTCAGTGAACAACATGCCGGCTGGCTCGATGACTTCGCACTGTACCGGGCGCTACGTGATGACTTTGGCAACAGCGCATGGTTCGACTGGCCGGAACCGTTGCGTGATCGTGAGCCAGGTGCGCTGAATGAGGCACGCAAGCGGCTTGCCAGCGCAATCGAACGGGTTCGCTTCGAACAGTTTCTGTTTTTCCAGCAGTGGACACAGTTACGCCATTACGCTAACGAGCGTGGCGTGTTGCTGTTTGGTGATATTCCGATTTTTGTTGCCTACGACAGTGCCGAAGTCTGGGCCAACCGGCAGTGGTTTCTGCTGGATGAGCGGGGCGGGCTGAAAGTTGTCGCTGGTGTACCGCCGGACTATTTTTCTGAAACCGGTCAGCGTTGGGGGAACCCGCATTACGATTGGGAAGCGATGGCGGCTGATGGCTATAGCTGGTGGCTGGATCGCTTCCGTACCCAGCTGGAATTATTCGACCTGATGCGTATCGATCACTTTCGGGGTTTTGAAGCTTACTGGGAAATTGATGCGGCATCCGACACCGCCGTTGAAGGTCGTTGGGTAACCGGCCCGGGCGCAAATTTCTTTGAGGCGCTCAGCCAGACGTTTGGTGATTTACCGCTGGTCGCTGAAGACCTCGGTGTTATTACACCGGAAGTCACTGCACTGCGCCTGCAGTTTGGTCTGCCGGGCATGAAGATTCTGCAATTTGCCTTTGATGGTTCACCTGAGAATCCTTACCTGCCTCATAACCACGAACCACTGTCTGTGGTCTACACCGGCACGCACGATAACAACACCACCCTGGGCTGGTATGAGGAATTGCACGAAGAACAACGTCACTTCGTCTGTGACTATCTTGGCGCCGAGATAGCCGGTATGCCCTGGCCGTTGGTGCGTGCGGCACTTGCCTCAGTGGCGAAGATAGCGGTGTTACCCATGCAGGATGTGCTTGGGCTTGATGCCTCACACCGCATGAATATACCCGGTGTCGCCGAGGGTAACTGGCAATGGCGGTTTGAGTGGGATCAACTGCTGCCTGAACAGGGCGAGTGCTTAAAAGCGTGGGTACGGTTGTACGGGCGAGCCTGAAGCCTTCAGAAGAACAGATGATATGCGCTTCTGGACGCGGCATCGCACATGGCTATACTGAATCTATATGTTCTGATTGGTGTCCTTATGCCCACACGATCCCGGTGGTTAATGCAGAAAGATTTTCTATCCCGAATTGTTGTAACAATCCTTTTCAGCATGGTGTCACTGGGTACGTACGCAGAAACAGATATTAATTCAGACCAGGCCCACCCCTTTGTCATAACCGGTGTTGTTGTTAACAGCGGCGCTTCAAAAATGATCGACAGGTTTGTGGCTTATCTTTCACAGGAATCGGGCTACCCCATGCGGCCCGTGTTTGTAAGTACCTACAGCGAGCTGTCATCACTGTTGCGTAAGCATCCCTATGCCGTGGGCTGGACCTGCGGGGCACCTTTTGTGGAAGACAACACCAGGGATGGCCAGCAATTGCTTGGTGTGCCGCTGCTGAATGGCAAGCCGTTGTATTACAGCCTGGTGATCCGTGCCCAGGGGCGCAAGGAACAGTCGCTGACTGATTTTGCTGACCAGGTATTCGCCTACTCCGACCCACGTTCAAACTCCGGTCTTCTGGCGCCGTCCTATTCACTGGCACAGCAGGGTACCGATATCCGTAAACATTTCCGCTTGCTGCTACATGCAGGAAACCATGAGCGCAGCATCATAGCGTTACTGAACGGAATGGCCGATGTGGCCGCTATCGATGAATATGTCTGGATTGAGTATGTGAAAAAACATCCCCGCGCCGGTGAATTGCTGGAAGTCATTGAGCGTATCGGGCCTTACCCCTTTACCCCGCTTGTTGCCGGTCAATCAGTATCCCCGGCGACAGTGGATCGATTACGCGCCAGTCTGACCGGCATGCAGAATTCTTCCCGCGGGAAGAAATTTCTGGAGGAATTCGGCTTTGACGGTTTTGTTGAACAGCCGGTGAGTTTTTATCAACCCATTGAGGACATGATGGAGATGTTGAATTGGCCACTCGATTAACGGGAGATGTCAGATGAACCCGGTTGCCTGGATAAGGAAATCCTTTTCACGCCAGTTTACCCTGATGTTGCTGGTGTCCAGTTGTGCCGTAACGTCTATCTATGCCTATATTGACTATAAAAAAGAAATTGCCCAGTTTCAGTCGCTGATGGAAGGGCAGGCCGAGTACCTTACACGGACATTGACACTGGTTATTGCTGATGATGTGCGCTATCGCAAACATTATGAAATGTGGAATCGTCTGAACGATATCTATGATTACCAGGTCAAGGCGGTCTCAGGGGGAGCACTGTTCGGTATCAGGGATATTGCTGTCGTCGATTTGCAAGGCCAGGTTATGGCGCATACACACCCCAGGGAATATCCGCTGAGCCGTCTTTACAGGCACCCGAACTATCCGGATATTGGCAAGGAGGCGATGAGTACTTCAGCACCTGAGAAGCGCGTTTCCCCACAGCAAAATATGCTGGTGCTGGCCATGCCGGTCATGTTCGGGGGTGAAGTTCTGGGGGCAGTGGTTGTGGACTTTGACACCTCGGCGCTGTCTGTTATTCAGCATCGTTTATTTACCACATACCTGCTGTACATGCTGGCCATGATTGTACTGGTATCCATTATCTCGATTATTCTTGCGCGAGTGATGACAAAACCTGTACATGATGCTGTCGGCAGTCTGTCTTCACTGGGTGAAGGGCACATCGAGTTGCCTTCTCTGCTTAATCGTTCTGATGAACTCTACCAGTTGGGTGCTGCCATAAAGTCTGCGGACCGGCGTATTTACGAAGGAAGCCGAACTCTGGAAGCCCGGACCCGTGAAGTACAAAAACTTAACAGTGAACTTGAGCAGCGTGTTGCTGAGCGGACCACCGAGCTGGTGCAGGCCAACAAGGAACTGGAGGCCTTCTCATACTCTGTTTCCCATGACTTGCGCGCGCCATTACGATCGATTGACGGGTTTTCGGTCGCATTGATTGAAGATAGTCAGGGCTCGCTAAATGATGCGTCCAGGCGCCACCTGGAGCGCATCAGGACGGCGGCACAGCGTATGGGTAACCTTATTGATGATCTGTTAATGCTCTCCCGCATCAGCCGTTATGACATCAGTTATGATGATGTGGATCTTTCTACCCTGGCCAGGGAAATCAAGGAGGCGATGGAGGAACAGGAGCCGGATGTGCATGTTGAATTTACTATCGCTGAAAATCTTCATGTCAAGGGGGATGCGCACTTGTTACGAATTGCGCTGGAAAACCTGATCGGTAATGCCTGGAAATATTCATCCAAACAGGTGAATCCACATATCGTTGTTGATTGCGAAGCACAGGAT
>VAPM010400194.1_pt1 | contig 10494 bp, 7 predicted proteins | sample 3395091 | NCBI WGS metagenome assembly VAPM01 (sample SAMN08290445, study PRJNA428436) | hydrothermal vent metagenome | isolation source: Deep-sea hydrothermal vent chimney 3 | place: Pacific Ocean: Juan De Fuca Ridge | reverse complement strand
TCTTTGTGGGATAGTTTTGTCGAATTTTTATGTGGCACAATTCCCCCTCCCTGGCAAAGTCAGCTTCCACCCCTGACCGTTAGCAACAACCCTCTATCTTCGACCCACTTTTCAAACCATACAACTTTAACTAAATATACAGGACTCCTCTGTATATTCAACACATCCAATACCACTCTATTAAGAATTAACGGCAAATAAAAGTATTTTCAGTACAAAAAACAACCAATAAAAAATAACCCGCATACAAAATCCAATTGTGACCAATTTCGACGCACAAAGATGTGGGTTACACCAGTAATCAACCATTAAAAATACAGAAAAACTGGCGGCAAAAACAGCGGGGATTTGCCTATAAAGTGATCAAAAAATATCGGCTTAAACTAAATAAAATAATGTTTAAAAAATATAAACCTAAAAAATTTATTATCTCAAATTGATAATAAATAATACTTTCATACATAAAAATGCAATAATAGTGCCCATGCTTAAAGCAATGATCAATACAAACAAATAGCCGTAATAATGAATATTAATAACGAGTAAACAACTGCATATACTCCGTTTAATAGCACACAATGGTAATCACGCACTGTCTATCGTATTGGGCCATTAGCTACCACAAAAAAACAGGGGAAGTTCATTTCAGACATTAATTAAAAACCTTAAAAGAAGTATATTATTTGCATCTTGGAACATGAAAACCGCCATTAATTAATAATTTTATTATTATATAATTCTATATAAATTAACTTCTCACAGGCTCATTTATAGAGAAAGTAAATTCATAAAATACCTTTCAATAGCTACTATTTTTTTGACTAAAAAGTTACCGCAAACTAAAAAAGTTATGTTTAATAATTATTTTCAATTTATCATGAAATACGCTAGGTTCGGCGATGCTTTTCAGTCCCCAGTTATATTTTTGGTATTATTTATTACTTCAGGTTTTTCCGGTGCTGACACGCAAATTGATATAAGACCATCATCTGAAAATATAACTTTTACGTCGGCCCCGGCATTCACCAATAATAAAAATATATCGCAGCACTCGGACTACACGCCTTTTTTACAAACAACCTCATGGACATGTGGCCCAGCAGCCTTACGTTTCATACTGTCACGCTATGATATAGAAATCACAGAAGACAAACTGGCAAAACTGTCCAGAACCAAAATGAACGTGGGAACCACATTGCTAGGGTTAAAACAATCCGCAGAATCTCTTGGCGTAAAAACAAAAGGGCAGCGCTGGAACTGGGCACGCCTGATACAAGAGAAAAACCCTGTTCTTGCTTATATTAGTGATAGTCATTATGTGGTGATCCTGGCAAGCGATGCAAAAACCGTTACTTTTTTCGATCCTGGAACAGGAAAAGCCACACACAGCAGAGAAGACTTTTCTACAATATGGGATGGAATTGTTTTAGCCTTCCCCACTCAAACTCTGGAAACCTCATCATTTGGACTTCCCCCCACATCATCTATCCCACAAAAATTAGGCCTGGCACTATCCTTAAAAAAAGCCGTGGAAATGGCGCTTTCCGATGGTACCGCCATTAAAGCCGCAGAAGAGAGGTTAAAACTCAGCCAGGCACAACTTGACTCTGTATTTGCTAACTACACACCCAAAACCGAGTTGGTTTTCTCTGCCAGCAGGAATTTAGATGAAATAGATGCTAATCGAACGCTCAATACAACAACCCAAAATGAAGCAAAATATCAATGGAAAATGGATAAGTTAGTTTCCAGCAAACTGGGCGGAAAATTGACCACTACGGTAGATATCGGCGTCGCGATGAACGATCTTTCCACCCCAGGACAAAACGAAAAAAAATATACACTAGGACCAGGCATTCGTATTGACTATTTACAACCACTAACAAAAGATGGGCGTGTTGCGGGATACTCTCCCTTGTCAAAGTCACTCAATACTTGGCGCACCGCACAAAACCAGTATGATCTTGATCAACAAAACATCATTTTTGAAGTCATTGGCAGTTATTATAATTTTGTCAAAGCCGTGCAACTGGTAAAATTTACCGAGGAAAACCTCAAACAAACCCAAAAGCAGCTCGAAACTGCAAAAATCCAATTTAAGTTGGGAAATTTAGCCGAAATTGAGGCATCAAAAATGGAAGTACAGCTTTCCAGAGACCAAAGCAACCTGATTGATGCGAAACGAAGTTATAAATCTTCACAAGAGCAACTGGCTATACTGATCGGGCAGTCCAACGTGAAGCACATAAATCCTGTACAAGATATCAATTATAGCCCCATAGATGTTGACCAAAACAATATGATCAATAAAGCACTAAAAGAAAGAAAAGAATTGAAGCATTTTCTTTACGCAAGAGAAAACCTCAACCTTGATTTGTCTGATGCGAAAAGCATTGATGACTCATCGCTATCGTTGAATGCTTCATTTCGACGCAGAGGAGAACAACCTCGCCTCAATGGAGCTTTAAATGGAATTGAGCAAGACTCTTGGAGTATTGCTGCAACAGTCACCATTCCTCTCAATGACAATGGCACAACAAAAAGCCAAACGGCACAAATATTATCCCAGATTTTTGATCTTTCCGTCAGCATAAGACGAACAAAAGACCGAATTGTCTTCGAAGTCAATGAAGCAATAAGAAATTTACAATCCACCAAAGTACGGTATGAAATTCTTGAAAAAACACTAAAACTTGCGGCAGAAAATTTGAGCATTGATGAATTACGGTTTAGCCGCGGTGTTATTGCCAGTAACGATTTACAGCGAACACAACTGGAACTCCTGCAATTAAAAGTTGACCGTTTCAGTGCGCTGGTCGATTACAAGCTATCAGAGATTGAATTAACCAAAGCCGTCGGTGTACTAGGAACAGACTCCCTGTAAAACATCATGAAAAAAATAGCTCTCAGTGCCGTATTTTTAATTATATCAGCCGTATTGATTTATTATATTCCGAGCTTTAGCTCAAACATGCCCCCTGATGAAGATCTTCCTCAGGTCGTTACCGTTTCAGCCAGCTTTAAAGATATCAAGCAAAAAGTAAAAGGGCGGGGGAAAATCATCTCCGCTCAAAGCAGTGAAATCTGGGTGGAAGACATTACTGATATAAAAACAATTCATGTCAAACAAGGCGAAAAAATAAAAAAAGGTCAACCTCTAGTCACGCTAAAAGATCACAAAATCAAAAAAGAGAAAAATAGTGCCACAATGGATATGATCACCGCAGAATACAAACTCCAAGAGCTGGAGCGCGGAGAAGAGTCAGAAAGTATCGTTACTGCTAACCGGGAAATGACACTGGCAAAAATTGAATATGAAAAACAACAAAAAGAATCAGAAGTATCTAAGGAGCTATTCAACGCAAAAGCAATTTCTTTTAAACGCTACGAAGAAGCGACCATACAGTTGAAAAAAGCGGAACTACGTTATACCGGGGAACAAGCCAATCTTCACAGGTTACGTGACAAACAAGTGGTAGATGTAAAGGTTGCCAGACTGACTTATGAAAAAGCCAAAATCATATATGACGAGCTGGCTGAAAAAGAACGCGACCTAGTCAAGCGCGCCGAATTTGATGGAAAAGTGATTAAACTCAGAAAAAAACTCAATAACAACTCTTCTGGAGAAAAAGAAGCGCTCATGAGCATCGCTAACCCTGAGAAAATGCAGGTTAAGCTTCAAATTGATACCTATGACATTGCGCGTGTTAGCGTCGGTCAAACAGTAGAAATTTATCTTGAAGAATACGGACAGGTACTCACTGGCCGGGTCAATGATATTGGCATGGAAGTCATTAAAAAACAGGCTGTCTTTGGTGGGGACAGCCCCAATATCATCGAAGTCACCGCAAATATCATTGGTAGTAAACCCAGTAATTTGAAATTAGGTACTGAAGCTGAAGCAGAAATTATCGTGGCTGAAAGTAAAAATAAGCTGGTACTTCCCATAGAGTCTATTCTCGAAGAAAGTGGCAATGCATTTGTGTATAACGATAACCAAGGCATTGCTAAAAAAATATACGTGCAAACCGGTTTAAGTGATACCGAATATGTCGAAATTGTACATGGGATCAGCGTGGACGACAGAGTGATTACAACAGGAAATATTGGCATCAAAAATGGTAGTAGAATTATTGCTGTCGCAGAGTCCTCCCCCGACCAAAATTTTACGGTACATGATGATCCAGAGATTTTTACTGCTGGTGAAAATGCTATGTTTAAAAAATTTGGGGACGCTTTCAATCACCAGGGTGATATAAGTGGACAATCGGTTAAAGACGATGGCTCATCATTTTCTATTAACATTATCAACCCGAAAGACTTTCCTGACTTCAATGACGCCGAGGGAGATTTTGCAGCCTTTCCAGAAATCCCCTCGGATTAATGCGATAACGGCCTTACACAAATGAAAATGCAGCGAGAGTTTTTATGGAAGCAGTAATAATTGCCTTATGGAATATTGTTGCCAACCCGTTGCGCAGTTTTTTAACAACAATTGGTATCGTCGTCGGTATTGCCGCAGTCATTATCGTCATTGCCATTGGAGAAGGAAACCGGGAAGTCATTCAGAATAAAATCAAAATGATGGGAGCAAATCTTCTCGCCATCACGTTGCAAAACTCTGAATTTGATGATGGAAAAATACTTGCAGGGATGCCAACATTTGTCGATTTAAAAGCAATTGCAACATTAGAAAAGAAAATTCCGGCTATTGAAGCCATCTCCCCTGTTTTACGCATAAACAGCCGTTTTAAATACCAAAGTAAGTCCACCAAATTTTTTATCAATGGCACATATCCCAGCTATCAAATTGTTCGAAATCTTGAAGTTCTTTCCGGACGCTACTTTTCAGTCTTCGAGGAAAAACATAAAAAACGGGTTTGTGTACTGAGCAAATCGGCCGCAAAACGCCTGTCGGCTAATGGGCAGAATATCCTTAATCAGAATATCGTTATTGATGGCCGAAGATATAAAGTCATTGGTATCGTTAATGATCTACCGCCATTGCAAAATAATGCAAAACCTGAACAAGCCTACATACCATACACAGTGATGAAAAAAGAGTGGCCCTACCTGTTTCTGGATACCGTTTATTTAACCATTGATAAAGACCATGCGGTAGAAAAAAGCATTGGGGAAGTTGAGTCTGTGCTTCGGCAGATCTATGGTGAAACAAGCAAAAACTGGGTCAAAGGTATGACCGACCTGCTAAAGGGTGAAAAAGCAATCATTATGCAGACAACACTGATTATTACGGGTGTTGCCAGCTTGTCATTATTCGTCGGCGGAATAGGCATAATGAATATCATGTTAGTCACGGTAAAAGAAAGAACCAAAGAAATCGGAATAAGAAAAGCTATCGGTGCCACCGATGCAAGTATTCTGCATCAGTTTTTATTGGAAGGTGTCATGCTGTGTGTTCTGGGGGGCGTGGTCGGCACTATTTTTGGTATTGCCTGCGCACAAGTGGTCGCTGAATTGATGGAAATCCCCGTAAAAATATCCTGGTCAGCCATTATCGTTGCTTTAGCATTTTCTTCTGGCGTCGGGCTTTTCTTCTCACTTTACCCGGCAGCTTATGCCTCTAAACTCTCTCCTGTAGAAGCCTTACGCTATGAATAAATTTCCGCATACCCAAACTTTACTTATTGCTTAATTTACGATGATTAAATTAGAAAACATAAGCAAAATTTACCCGCCAAAACTGCATGCGTTGGAAGATGCAAGCCTTTCCATATCACAAGGTGAATTTATTGCCATCATGGGGAAATCAGGCTCAGGAAAATCAACACTAATGAACATCATCGGTTTTTTGGATAAACCAACAACGGGTCACATGACATTCTTATCGCAGGACGTAAAAGCATTAACACAAACCGAACTGGCCAATCTTCGGCTACGTGAAATAGGTTTTGTCTTTCAAAATTTTAACCTGCTTCCACGCTTAAATGCATGGCGAAATGTGGCATTACCGATGGCATATGCAAAACTTCCCCGACAAAAAAGGAAGGAAAATGCTTTTCAACTGCTAGAGCAAGTCGGCTTAATTGATCGTGCCTCCCATTTACCCAACAAACTCTCCGGGGGAGAGCGTCAGCGTGTTGCTATCGCCCGGGCTTTAGCCAATGACCCGAATATCATCATCGCAGACGAACCCACAGGAAACCTGGACAGTAAAACCGGGAAAAATATTATGGATATGTTTTGCCAGTTACACCAGCAGGGAAAAACGTTGATTATTGTAACGCATGATGCGTCTATTGCTTCATATGCTCAAAGAGTGGTTACGGTTCATGACGGAAAGATCATACGTGACTCACAACATAGCGATCAAGACGACTAAAACCCAAGACAAAGGTTCGAAGAATAACGGGCAAAAAAACATATCTTTGCGTTCTCTGCGCCTTCGCGTTAGATTTTATAGTCTGGGCTAGGTTGAAGTGCTCTAAACAGGGTTTTGGAGACAGCTTGTTACCCGGGCACGTTGGGCTTCATAAAAAACATTCACCCCAACCTACGCACCAAACATTAAGGCCATACTGTTTTCCTTACTTAATCGGTATGATCTCTACCCCACCGGCTGGAGGTGCTGTCATCTTCGCTAACTCCTCCTCCAACACTGTCTTTTCATTATTCAACTGAAGCACTACCCGCTCCAATTCGTCAATACGTCGCTTCAATGGTTTTTCGCCTATTTTCAGCTGAGCATTTTTTGTCTGCATACTCCGCAACTGTGCTTGCAGTTGTGCGTTGTGCAAATAGGCTTCCTCAAGTTCATTTTTATTAACCGGTCGGGTGCGTAATTTTGTGCTTTGTCCCGTTTTGTCAGCAACCAGTCTGGCCGCTGCATTGGCCAGCATTTCTGTTTGCTTTCGTAAATTTTTTTGTCTTGGGTCAGGTTGCCCCAGAGCATCGGCAATGGCCAGTAAACGTGATTCAGCAGCAAGCAAAATATTTTCCATCGCCGTATCATTCAGCGCCCGCAATTCTTTTACGGCTTGTGTAATATGCACCAGATGATTGGCCTCAAACGCAAAACGCTTTACCGCATTTTCAATCGCACTCTGGTCATTCGGGTCTCGTTCAATGACAGCTTGGGCATTTTCCAATGCCTGCCGGGTTTTTTGATAACTCTTGGGTGCGGCACCTCTAGCCCCCATGGCTTCCGCCTGCTCCAGCACGGTAATAACCTGATCCAATTTTGCCGTTTTAACGGATTGTGATTCCAACCGCTGAAACTGATGCAGGGTGATGCTGCTGATTCTCTCGAACCCATCCAGTTCCTTTCGCTCAATACGCCGAAACAAGTCCGATAATTCATTCAACACATCGTTGTATTCATCCGCAGCAGATTGATCAATACCCTTGGCAACGAGAGAATCACGTACTTTCAAAATCTCGCCCAAACGTTGTTGCACTTCCGGCTTAGTGGCGGCAGCCTGTGCCAGGCTTTTATCCGCCAACAGCAGCTTGCTGAAGATTTGTGTATCCGAGAATGTCTTTAGAGTGACTTCTTTGGGCTCCAGTATCAAAAATCGTGCTTCATCCAGCGCCTTTTGCGCTACCGCAAAAAAACCGGGGGAATAAAAAGCCAGCTCATCCTGCTCGGCGCGAGCCATCGTGGTTTCTGTCTCTTTCAGCGCCTGGGCAACGGTTTGCCCCTTGAATTGCTGCTGTACTTCGATGGCATCAACCACCACCTTCGGCTCACTTGCGCAAGCGGTCAACAACACCAGACTTATTCCCAGCCAATAAATACCCCGCTTCCTGCCAACGTTCTTTTTTTTCATCTCAACGTTCACAATAATTTCCCCCCAGAAAAACCCGGATACCCACTTCAATAAATTTCGCCCTAAACTCAGAAACCCCAGCGGCATTCCCTGGCACGCAACCGACGGCTATCCTGCCGAACGGGTGCGCAAGACGAAATCCGTTGCCATCTGCGCGCAACTAGACAACCCGAGCACATCCAAAGCGCCAGTGGAACGTAAAATAGCACGCATTGTGCCCCCCGACACAGTCATCGATCAGACTCTGCGGGAAGAACGTCACGGCAATTTGGCAGTAGCCACACAGATAGCAAGCGAACCTTTTGTATTGCTGCACCGGATATCATCCGCAGCGACTTCAGCATACTGGAAATAGAATATGAATTAAGGGCTAAATTGCCCTGTTTTCAACATATGCAGCAGAGCCTGGGTAATGAAAATCCAACGCAAAGGCGCGGAGACGCAGAGAGCGCAAAGGGTGAGAGGACAATGGATAAAGAATCGCTTTGCGTTCTCTGCGTCTTTGTATTAGATATAATGACACTGTGATTCATAGCAGGGAAATGGCCTGTTCTGCTGAATACAAACCAATGATTTTATTTTCTGGGATATTTTTAGCACTTAACTCACATTTGAGAACAAAGTACGACCGTGCCCCAATATCATTAGGTTAACAAATTCGTAGGTTGGCGGTGAACTTGTGAACCCCAACATCAGCGGCCTATTAAGTTTATTGCTGATGGAATTTTTTTATTGGCGCAGGTGAATTATCAATAAAAATATTTAAAAATGGGTCAAGCGTAAGTCAAGAAAACATACATATCGGTATTGATCAACTGAGCAAATTAAAATCATTCAATAATGTATTTACTAAACTTGAACAACAAGGGAAGTTTAGTGTATACGAGAAACTATATAAGTGAATACAAAACAACCTAATAACAATAGCATCTAGGACGTAGCAGTCGTCAGGAGGGATAGTCTATTTCAATTAATATTTCCGATAAATTCACATGGCCAGAGGATGCCTTTAATTTCCTTGAAACTAATTTAAAAAAGTTTGAAGGCTGGGAATGTGATTGTTGCACCCATTTAAACCCGTCAAAATATGACTTATTGATTGAGGAGTTTCACTCTGTATTACGAAGATATTCTTTGATTGGGTATCACTGCACAAGATTAACAAAAGAGGAAATTGAAAGCATTCGTTCCAACGGAATGATATTACAAGATTCAATATCGCTAGATGCAAGAATAACTCGACTTTTACACCAAAACTTAATTAGCCCTGAAATTGCTCAATGTTTGAAGGACAAGAATCAGGCTAATGACAGCAATCGGTCAAGAAAACTGTGGTTTTGCTTCTTTGAGCCGTCTATTTCCGGTGAATCAGGTATCGGGCGATTTTTCAAGTCATGGGGTGGAGAGGCGCTTTACAATTCACATGAACACAACCCTGACATAGGGAAAGTGCTGCGCAGCATTGGCACTCCATATATTATAAAGGTAAATGTACCTATAGCATCGATGAAGGAAAGTAAATTTCCAGATGGAGCTATGGCTCGGATACTTCTATCAAGTTTTGGTCACCAACTTAAGATCCCGATAGAGCATAACGGATACAGCATAAATAATATATCAGCACAAAACATAATAGAAACCATCGAGCACCCAAGAAAAAAATTTATCGAACTTACAAAATGCGATAGATGGGTTAAATATGCCATATACTAGCAAGTCACTATTAATGAATACCATCTGTTTAAATTTATTCTCTATATAAGGCACTCTTTGATGACGATAGTATTATTTTCAACCACCCCGATAGTAAGTGCGATCAACTCGAATTTAAAGGCGTCATTGCATGATATTAATTTCCCTTATGCAACATCAAGCAATGGACCTATTATCTCTTATTCCTGACAACAGGAAAGGCCCAGGAAAATAACCGAAACTATTCGATGATCCTCTTAATGCCCTATAGGAGCAAAGACACCTCAAAACCAGAGCCATCGTCAACCCTTATATGAAAGAAGATGCCGGTTACTTTTGACAACGACGACATAAAAAGTAAGCACGGCTGCTACCTGCCTTGAGATCGAAACAGTGTCGATTATAGCCTGAAAAGGGACAGTCTCTGAGATGCTTCACAATGGTATCCCCTCGAATGTTTGAACCATATGACGGGAAGTTATCATGTACGGCTCTGAAAAAGGGGAAAATCAGTCAACAATGCCCGTGACCTGCCCGATGTGCACGTTGACGTCCATGGCTAATGTATTACAATAGGTAATACTTTGATTTTCTGGAGACAACTTATGATTACTCTCAGACTTGACCCAAAGCTGGAAAAAACCATCAATGATACTGCTCAGAGACTAGGTTTGAGTAGATCCGAATTGATACGAAAAAGCGTTACGGAATATATAGATAAGCTGGAAAAACCTTCTCCTTGGGAGTTGGGTAGCGATATTTTTGGCAAGTACGCCAGTGGTCAGAACAATTTGTCGAGAGACAGGAAGGCCCTTCTTAAACAAAAAATAAGCGCTAAAAGATGAAAAAAATACTGATTGACTCAGGCCCACTGATTGCACTGTTTGACCGAAGTGATAAATACCACCGGGCTTCAACAGAATTCATCAAAAAGAACCGTAGTGAATTAATTACAACATTGGCTTCTGTTACTGAAGTTTTACATTTACTCGATTTTAGCAGAAATGCCCAG
>VAPM010954143.1_pt1 | contig 10512 bp, 9 predicted proteins | sample 3395091 | NCBI WGS metagenome assembly VAPM01 (sample SAMN08290445, study PRJNA428436) | hydrothermal vent metagenome | isolation source: Deep-sea hydrothermal vent chimney 3 | place: Pacific Ocean: Juan De Fuca Ridge | reverse complement strand
TCATCTCTTTAAAGACGATTTTGAACATTTCCTGTAAATTAACCCGGCCAGTGGCGATACCGCGGACAATAATGGTGCTGGACTGGTTGGCAATATTACCGCCCATCCCGTTAACAATGGGCAGAAAAGAGGCCAGGATGACATATTTCTGCAACTCACCGGAGAAAAGGGCGATAATAGTGGCGGATATTACCCCGCCAACCCAGCTGGCACAAAGCCATGGCGCTCTGGTAACGGCATTGGAGCGGATGGATTTCATCAAGATTTCATCGTCTTTACCGGCACCGGCCATCTGAAAGAAATCCTCAGTGGCCTCCTTACGGATAACATCAATAACGTCATCCACCGTCACAATCCCCAGTAGTTTACCGGCGTGGTTCATAACCGGCACGGCCAGGATATTATAACGCGAGACCACATGGGCTACTTCTTCCTGATCGGTTTCCGGGGTAACGGCAATGACCTTGGGGTTCATTATATTTTTCAACTGACGGTAGGGCGGATGCATAAGCAGTTCCCGCAGGGATAAAACACCGGTCAACTGATTGTTTTCGCGCACGATGTAGAGATAGAAGACCATCTCCAGGTCTTCACTCCGTTCCTGAATGGCCCGAATGGCCTCGTCAACACTTAAATCCTCATGTAATGCCATAAAATTGGGCGACATCAGCCCGCCGGCACTCTCCGGATTATACTGCAGGAGATCATCCACCTCTTCCCGGTCAGCCTTGGCCATGAGTTGGCGGATATTGTCCGCCACCTCAATGGGCAGGGCCTCAAGAAGGTCAGCCGCGTCATTGGAGGCCATTTTCTTGAGGACGGTGACCATAAATTTAGGCGGCAGATCATCGACCAGCTCCAGCATGATAGATTGATCAAGTTCGCTTAATATTTCGCCGACCTGATCAGTTTGGGCGATAATATTAAAAACATTATGGCGCTCTTCTGGAGTAAGATAACGTAATACCCAGGCAATATCAGCGGGATGGGTCTTGTTGACCAGTTTCAGCAGATGCGCGACAGCCTTACGGCGGTTGAGGCGGCGAACCGCCTCCAGCAGCACCACTCCTTCACGGCCGACGACCTCTGGTTTAATTGTTTTTTTCATGGCCGGATTATCCGTCTCTTAACGTCTTTTTAACTATTGCTTCAGCCTGTTCAGGAGTGAATTCATTCACCATAGAGGCTGCTTTACCTTTCCTATCCGCGGGAGGAGTTGGGTTCTGCTCGTTATTGGCGGCGATATCCGAGGACTCATCTTCAAAAATGCCGTTTTCTGCCTTTAACTCTTTTAAAATACGTTTTTGGTATTCAATCTTGCGATTAACGGCCAAATAATTAAGCAGGGGCCTAAGGACAAACACCAGGATGAGGATAATCAGAAAAAAATCAATTAACTGACGTAACACTGGTTCAAGATTGCCAATAAAATCTGTCATAATCTTCTTTTACCTGAAAATCAGCTTAGACTTATGAGCTTCTCCACTAAACGCTATCGCTATACTTTTCCAGCAGCTCATCAATTTGTTCCTGGGTGATCATTTCCTGACAGGTATCATCGGCACTTAAGATGATGGCATTAAAAGAGCGGGCCAGCCGCCTCTTCATCTTGATGCGTTTTTTTATCCTGGCAGCTCTGGCCAATCTGTCTTGGGTAGAGAAGGCGACATCAAGGCCCGCGACGGAACTAAACTCTGCCGGATTGAAACTGGCAATATACCTCTTGATTTCCTCAAGCTCTACGAAGGGCATAATTAACAGCTATAGTCAAAATTATATTTTTTCAGCTCTTTTTAATATATCAAGGGATTCCTGGATTGCAGGATCAGCCTTTAAACGCTTCATGAAATTCTTCTTTTCCTGGGCCGGAGTCAGTCTTCCGTCTTTCTTGCCCTGACCATACTCTTCATTATGGGAATAAGGGCTATAGGGCTTATCACCGGCCGCCTTGCGGATAGCGGCCATTTTCTGCCGTTCACGAAGCTGAGAGGTTAAGTCTATATCTATTATGGTGTGCTGCTGTCTGGCACGGGCCTCATCCGCCTCCTTAACGATTTCTATAAATTTTTTATTTGTCTTTATTAACCGGGCATTAAGCGCCTTCAGCTTTTTAAGGTTAAACGGATATGACGGCCATTTTTTATAGGAGGCCGGAGCGATTTTATCCCAGGGCATGGCATTTTCAGAATATTTTTCACCAATCCTGGAGTACATAAAACGAGTAGGCAGAACTATATCAGAAGTAACCCCCCTATCCTGAGTAGAGCCGCCATTTATGCGATAAAATTTCTGGGTAGTTAATTTAAGGGCTCCCAGAGGCTGATATCTGGACATATTAATTCCAAAGAATGAGGGGAGTTGATTGTCAAGGTTAAGCATGGTCTGCACTGTGCCTTTGCCATATGAATGCCTGCTCCCGACAATAAGAGCCCGGCCATAATCCTGCATAGCTCCGGCAAAGATCTCCGAGGCCGAGGCGCTGAACCGATTAATTAAAATCAGCAGGGGGCCGCTATACGAAATACCGGAATCGGTATCAAAGAGGATATCGGTTTTGTCATTGGCCCTGATTTGGACAACCGGCCCGGTGTGGATGAACAAACCGGCAATTTTCACCGCATCTACCAAGGCCCCGCCGCCGTCATTACGAAGATCAATAATGAGGCCTTTTATATGTTGGGCGGTTAATTTATTCAAGGCCCTTCTGGTGTCATCTGTAACATTACGTTTTCCCCTGAAATCACGGTAAAAGGAGGGGATTTTCATGTAGCCGATAACTCCACCACTACTGGGGAGTTGGATGGTGACGGCCTTGACAAAGGTATCCTTTAGCTGGACGATATCACGAATAATGGAGATAATGCGTATGGTGCCGTCTGGCTTTTTAACGGTGAGCCGAACCAAGGAGCCCTTCTTGCCCCGAATAAGACTGACCGCGTCCCGCAGCCTCATCCCGGCAATATTAACCGGTTCCTTCCGGCCCTGGGCGACCATTAGTATAATATCATCGGCGGTTAACTGTTTCTGACGATAGGCGGCACCGCCTGGAATAATCCGCACTACCTTTACATAACCGCTTTCTTCCTGAAGCACGGCTCCAATGCCCTCCAGTGAGCCCCGCATATGAATATCAAAGTCTTCCTTCTGGCTCGGGGGCAGATAATCACTATGGGGGTCAACGGCCCGGACGATAATCGAGAAGAAACGGTTATAGGAGTCCTGGTTATCCATTTTAAGCATGCGGCTGAACAGATATTTGTCGCTTTTCCGAACCTTTTCCAGGGCCTCTTTTTTGATTTCCGCGGGTTTTTTTATCCTTGTCTTACCACCTTTACTTGTTTTAGCAGCGGCCTGATTCATCTCCTGAATATCAAGATACTGGCTTACTACCTGATATTTTATATCCTTGCGCCATCTGTCACGCAGTTGTTTTATTGTTGCGCAGTAGCGTAACTTTTTCGCGGCAGACTGCATTGTTTCAGCCTTGTTTAAATCAATTCCTTTGTCGAATATTGCGGCGGTAAGCGCCTGTACCTGCCTTACCCGTTCTTTTAATATCTCATCCGTGACAATTGGGAATTGTAGATGACCGCTTCTCATCTCATCATCTAACTTTAATTTAAAACCGCTGAGAGAATCAACATCCTTCTGGAGAAAAAACTGTTTACGCGGGTCAACCTGTTTCAGGTAAAGTTTAAAGGCCTGCCTGGAAATTTTATTGTCTAAGGGCCGGTGATAATAATGATAGGTGGTTATCTGGCGGTTAATTATATAGCTCAGAAGCTTGGCCCGCTTAAGCTCATAATCCCGACTGTGTTCAGCGGCCTGCAGACAGGAGGCGGTTATAAAGAAACTGAAAAACAGTAGAAAGGCGATACGTTTTATCATAATATTTGTTCCATTTTTAAAAAAAGGGAAAAGAATACGGCTGCCGAGATACGACAAATATGAATTTTATCATATAGAAAATGGTATTTCGGCAAAAATCATCTTTACCACCTCTATATAATGATTCAGGCTTTTAGTTTTGGTGATTTTTTTGCGAATTTTAGCCGGATTTTCAAAAAGTACGGCCATATAACGCCAAATCCCTTTCAGTCGGCCCAGAATATGAGAGTCACCGGATAAACGTCCCTGGTACTGCTCCAGCAGATCATTTAAAAAAGTTTTTAATATATCCCTATCGCTGTCGCTTTTCAAGTACAATCCCCCTGCCTTGATCCCGGCAGGTAGAAACGGGTCGGCAAGGAGACCTCTACCCAGCATGACACCCTGTATCCCCGGCAGCCGTTGATATATCCTCATAAATGAGTCTTGGTCAGTGATATCACCATTATAGATCAGGCGGTGACGGGTCAGGGCCCGGCAATTTTGAAAGGCCTCAAGATCGGCGCGGCCTTTATACATCTGGCGGCCGAGACGCGGGTGAATAATTATCTCGGTAAGGGGGTATTGATCCAGGATTGGCAGCAGCCGGTAAAGTTCTGCCGCGGAATCAAGACCCAAACGGGTCTTAATGGAAATCTGCTCTGGGTAGCGGGCCATTACAACATCCAATATCCGGCAGATTCGATCCTGGTGCGGCAACAGCCCGGAGCCTCTCTTCTTTTTTGTTACCATGGGGCTTGGGCATCCCAGGTTCCAGTTGATTTCCGACCATCCCAGGTTAAATATATGCTGGGCGGTGAAGAGGAATTCGTCGGGATCATTACTTAATATCTGCGGAATCAAGTCGGCGTTTTTATTATTTTCAGGATTTATATCTCTTAGATAGGCGGGTTTTATGCGACGATGACCATTTGCCGCCTTAAGCGAACTTATAAAGGGGGCCATAGCCCGATCCACCCCTCTAAAATACCTGGAAAATGTGGTGCGGTAAATACAATCTGTTATTCCCCTTAAAGGGGCCAGGTAAATTTTCATTAGTAGATAATGGTTGACAAAAAAAGGCTGGTAAATATAAATGAGAAAATTATTCTTGTTTAAGGGGAGTTTATAGAAAATGGACGAATTGCGACGGCAGGTTACCATAATTACCGCCTTGGGTAAACGCTATTCAGGTAATATCGATATCCCTAATCCCACCCTGCGCACCACGGATTTATTTAATAGTTCCAGTACATTTTGGAAAAATCAGCAGCAATCCAGATTTTTTAAGGACTCTCTCCTCCTCCATGAGGCACGGCTCATGCTTTCCAGCGGCGCCTTTTATGAAAGTTATGGCAATCTGCAGCTCAGGTTAAGTGCCGTTATCGCCTTTTATGACGAATTCACCACCCTGGGCCGTGATGATGAGCGGGCAAGAGTAGAGACAATCCAGGCCAAGACCGGGGAACAAAATTCAAATGTCAAGATTATTGCCAATACCATGGGCAACTCCTATTATGAAATAAGCGGCGCGGTGAATGGTGCGGTGCAAAAAAAATCCCATGACCGTTTCCTGCCCTTGCAGAAGGCGGTTATTACTGAAATAATCAAAAAAGAAGATAAATGGTTTAAGAGGCCGCTTAACCTTAAAGCTGATTTTATCGGCGTTAATACCAGTTATATTGAAGCCTTAAATATTTCTGACCCGTCTTAATCATGTTAAGCGCCATTCGAGAGGAACTTAAAGAGAGGGAAAAAGAGTTTCTGGGGCCCACGGCCTGCCTCAGTGCCGCTGCCGTTCGCCGCCGGGCAGACGAGCAAGGCGGCTACCGCCTGGATTTTGCCACCGATGCCGACCGCATTCTGCATTCCAAGGCCTATACCCGTTATATAGATAAAACTCAGGTCTTCTATATGGTCAGAAATGATCATATTACCCATCGGGTTCTGCATGTTCAGTTAGTCTCCAAGATTGGCCGCACCATTGGCCGTTTCCTTGGCTTAAATGAGGATCTTATCGAGGCCATTGCTCTGGGGCATGATATCGGCCACCCGCCCTTTGGTCATGATGGCGAAAAGATTCTCTCTGAAATCTGCCGTCATCACGGTCTGCCGTATTTTCTCCATAATCTGCAAAGTGTCCGCTTCCTTGATAGTATTGAAAAACAGGGCCGGGGGCTTAATCTGACCCTCCAGACCTTAGACGGCATTCTCTGCCATGACGGCGAAATTCACCAACAAATGCTGCGCCCGGAGCGCCATAAAACCTTTGCCGATTTTGACCGGCAATGCCGACAGAAGGGTGAGGAACCCGCCCTGGAGATCAGGCCCGCTACCATGGAGGGCTGTGTGGTAAGAATGGCCGATACCATCGCCTATATCGGCCGTGATATAGAGGATGCCATTGAGCTGAATCTGATTAAGCGGGAGGATATCCCGGCTCCCTGCACCGAGGTTATGGGTTGTACCAACGGTACCATTGTCTACCGCTTAGTCACGGATCTCATTGACAGAAGCCACACTAAAGACTATATCGCCTTCAGCCCCAAGGTCTCAGAGGCCCTGCAGAGACTGAAAGCTTTTAATTATCAGTATATCTATCTGAATCCGGCTATTAAGAAAGGGGCTGAGAAAATAGCGGATTACTACAAACAATTATTTAACACCTGTCTGAGACATTTTCAAAATTCAAGGCGCGGGCCTGAGATCTTTGAAGCCTTTGTCTCCCACCTGAGCGCTGAACGGATCGCGGCGACACCGCCGGCAGGGATTGTCCGCGATTTTATCGCCGGGATGACGGACGATTATTTCATGACCCAGGTAAAAGGATTAACAGATTAATGCACGATAGAATGAAAAAATTGATGCCGGGCGAAAATACGCTCATGGTACTTATTGCCTCTTTTATAGGTGCCGGTGCCGGACTGGTGAGCATATTGTTTCGCAGCGTTCTTGAGCTGGTGCATAAAGTAATTTTTGTCAACGGCTATTCCTATGTGCAGCAGGGGGGATGGCATTTACTTCTCCTGCCCCTTGTCCCCATGTGCGGTATGATCCTGCTCATTCCCCTGTCTCTGCTTTTTCCGGGTGAAATAAATGGTTATGGTCTGCCCAAATTCCTGCGCAAGGTTAATATGGAGGGGGGATATATACGTTTTAGAACTATTATCTTAAAGATATTATCATGCTCACTTACCATCGGTACCGGCAACTCAGCCGGAGTTGAAGGCCCCATCGCCCTGGTCGGCGGGGCTTTAGGATCGCAGTTCGGTCAATTCTTCCGGGTATCCGGGGAGCGCATGAAGATATACATAGCCGCCGGCAGCGCTGGGGCCATCGCCGCGGTCTTTAACGCCCCCATTGCCGGGGTGTTTTTCGCGGCTGAAATAGTCCTGCTCGGCACCTATGAAATATCATCATTCTCGGCTCTTGTTGTCTCTTCGGCCATTGCCACCGTGATATCCAGAGCCTATTACGGTGAGACGCCGGTCTTCCAGATTCCCCCCTACCACCTGGTTTCATCATTTACCGAGCTGCCCCTCTATATGATTATGGGCCTGTTCATGGGGGTCATTGCCGTTGTTCATATTCGTTTTTTCTATAAAGTTCGTGATTTCTTTGTTAATTGGAACATACATCCGCAGGCCAAGCCCATTGTCGGGGCCTTTCTCGTTGGTCTCATCGCCATATTCTTCCCCAATGTAATGGGGGATGGTTACGATTATATCAAGGTGGTACTGGCCGGTCATGCCGTACTATGGGTCATGGCAGTACTGATATTTCTCAAGATTGCCGCCACTGCCATTACCTTGGGGGCTGGCGGCTCCGGCGGAGTTTTTGCCCCGGCCCTGTTTATCGGCGCAGTGGCGGGCGGCGCCTTCGGCGGAGTGGTTCATTATCTTTTTCCCCTGCATACCGCTGCCCCCGGTGCCTATGCCGCGGTGGGGGTAGGGGCATTTCTGGCTGCCTCCACCCATTCGCCGCTTACCGCCATTTTCTTGCTCTTTGAGATGACCGGTGATTATCGAATTATTGTTCCGGTTATGTTAAGCAGCATAATCGGCACTACTGTGGCCCACTGGCTCTGCAAAGATTCTATTGACACCGTGGATTTCAGCCGTGAGGGTATTGATATTCATGAGGGGCGTGAAACCGCGATTATGAAATCAATCAAGGTGGGGACAATCCTTGATGAAGATGTTAATTTTATAAGTGAAAACGCCAATGTGGATCAATTATTGAAGATATTTTCCATGGCCAAAGACGGCTTCTATTTCCCGGTAATTAATGAGACTGGAATGATGACCGGTATTGTCTCTCTTCAAGACGTCAAAACTGTCCTTCATGATGAGAAATTGCGCTGTAACGCCACAGTGGGCAAGGTCTGCGCCCGTAATGTAATCTTTGTTACTCCGGATGATAATCTCTACGACGCTATGCGGATCTTTGACATTAAGGGATTTGATGAAATCCCGGTGGTGGAGAATAAAAGCTCGCCATGGGTCTTGGGGATGATAAAAAGAAGGGACATCCTGGAGGCCTACCACAGAGAGGTTATTAAACGCGGGATAAGCGCCAAGAGCTGCCCCATTAAATTTGACTGACGGAAAATAAAGCGAAGGAGGGGAAAATGACGGTGAAGGTGGGTATTATCGGCGGTTCGGGGCTGGATGACCCGGATATTCTAAAAAATGCCACCCGTTTAGAGACGGAAAACCTTTACGGCCGCCCCTCGTCGGAGCTGACTTGTGGACGCATCGGCGGGGTTGAGGTTGTTATCCTGGCCCGTCATGGTCTGGATCATTCCATTTATCCCGGCGCGGTTAACTTCAGGGCCAATATTTACGCCTTGAAAGAGATGGGCTGCACCCATATTCTCGCTGCCACCGCCGTGGGCTCCCTGCGCCGGGAGATAGAGCCTGGACATCTGGTATTGCCATCCCAGTTTATTGATTTTACCAAACGGCGGGAGAATACTTTTTTTGACCATGGGCCTGTGGTGCATACCCCCATGGCCGAGCCCTTTTGCCCGAATTTACGCCATCTGTTATTCCAACAGGCCGGGGCCCTGTCTCTTCCATGCCACGCGGACAAGACAGTTATTACCATTGAGGGCCCCCGGTTCTCCACCCGGGCCGAGAGCCATATGTTCCGCAGCTGGCAAGCCGATGTCATCAATATGAGTACCGTACCCGAGGTTAATCTGGCCCGGGAACAGAAAATTCACTACGCCGCCGTGGCCATGTCAACCGATTATGACTGCTGGCACGAGGATGAGGAGCCGGTAACCTGGGAGATGATTATGGCAACCATGAACAAGAACGCCCATAACGTCATACGCCTCTTCAGCGAAACAATCCCCCTTATCTCAGATTATGACGATATCTGTCAGTAACTGTTTTAGTTCAACTTCATCACCGGGCACAGAGGACAAAGAAACTTCTTCAAAACTGGCGGTTGCCTGGTTAGAGTTTTGCATTAAGGCTGTCTGGTGATTTTATGCCGGGAGACAGACTAAAAATTTTCCCCCGTACCAAGGGGACAGAATTTTTTTCGCGTTTGTTTGCGAAAATCATTCTGTCCCCGAATCGCAGCCCGGAAAAATAAAAGTCCCCTTAGTCCTGTAAACATTATTAATGCCGGTTCTTAATCGGACACTGATTTATCACCACTTTCGGAAAAAGTTACGAAATTTCGTTGTAAAACGCTGAATTCTCTTGAATTAATGATAATTTTACAGGCTTGCCGACTGAAAAAACAATATTACTACCACTAAAGGAGAACAAAATGCCTATTAAATCATTAATCCGTTCAATCCCTGATTACCCCAAGAAGGGGATTATGTTCCGTGATATAACCACCTTAATTAAAGAACCTGTGGGCTTCCGGCTGGTAATCGACAATCTGACCCAGCGCTATATAAACGGCGAAGTTGATTACGATATAATTGTCGGTATTGAGGCCCGCGGTTTTATCATGGGCGGCGCTCTCTCCTATACCCTGGGCAAGGGATTTGCCCCCATACGAAAGGCCGGCAAGCTGCCCGCTGATGTTTACAGCCAGGAATACGCCCTGGAATACGGCACTGACAGCATAGAGATTCACCAGGATGCCTTAAAACCAGGGGCAAGAGTATTACTGGTTGACGACCTGCTGGCCACCGGCGGTACGGCCCTGGCCGCCGCCGCTCTAATAGAAAAACTGGGGGCCACGGTGGCAGAGATGGCCTTTATTGTCAATCTGCCGGATGTGGGCGGTGAGGCCAAGCTGCGTGACAAGGGCTACAGCATATATTCTCTCACCGAATTTGAGGGTGAGTAAGATTTTATAGAGGGCTTAGATTACCGGCAACAACTCATTTATCAGGCGCAGTAAATTGCCCTGGGCTCGTTTAACCTCGGTTAGAACCTCATCCATGATGATGGGCTGAAAGTTATCCGGATCGTTGATATTGGCAATTATGGAGATAGCCGCAGCCCGCATGCCGGCATGACGGGCCGCAATGATCTCCGGGACGGTGGACATTCCCACGGCCTGAGCGCCACAATTAATCAAGAACCTGGTCTCAGCCGGGGTCTCTAAGCTGGGGCCGGGAATGGCGGCGTAAATTCCGCTGCTGAAATCTTCAATTCCCAGCCGGGCGGC
>VAPM010411397.1_pt1 | contig 10515 bp, 7 predicted proteins | sample 3395091 | NCBI WGS metagenome assembly VAPM01 (sample SAMN08290445, study PRJNA428436) | hydrothermal vent metagenome | isolation source: Deep-sea hydrothermal vent chimney 3 | place: Pacific Ocean: Juan De Fuca Ridge | reverse complement strand
GGTTGGGTCTTACGAATTAATGGGGCCGGTTATCACAACCATACTCACCACCATAGCGGCATTTATTCCAATGCTATTTATGTCTGGAATACTCGGTAAGTTTATTGTTTCAATTCCTATCGTTGTGATCATGCTGCTTATTTTTTCTTTGCTGGAATCTTTTTTGATTTTACCCAGTCATGTGGCGCATTTTGCCCGACCCAAAGTGAAATTTGTGGAACGCAAATGGCTGGTCGCGATGGAAAGCATTTATGCGCGTGTTCTTGCCAAATCAATTCGTTATCGCAAATCGACAGTTTTTGTATCAGTTATTATTTTAGTAGCGGCTGTTGCTTTTGCTGTAATGACTATGAAGTTTGAACTTTTCCCGGAAGAGGGGATTGAAGAATTTTTTGTACAGGTTTCGGCTGAACCCGGAACGAATCTGGAAGAAATGAAAATCAAGCTTAATAAATTGAATGCAGATATCAGTGAACGTGTTGATGAGAAAAATATTGATATGATACTGGTAACCACAGGGAAAACGGCCATTGATCAAGGTGACCCTCTTTCGCAGCGTGGCAGCCGTTTTGGTCAGTTACAGGTTGTTTATATCGCAAGTATTTTACGCCCACAGCATAACGCATCAGAAGAGATGCTGGCAATAATAGATGAACTAACGCAAATTCATCCTGAACTAACCATTGCTCTACAAAAGAAAAAACCAGGACCACCTTCCGGTCGTGCTCTACAGGTTGAAATCACAGGAACTAACAGAGAGTCCATTATTAATGTTGCAACAAGGTTGCAAGCTTATGTTAAAAACATAAAAGGTGTGCTCACCGTCGAGAGTGATTTGCAACGCGGGGATAATGAATTACGTATTATACTGGATCGCAAAAAAGCAACATATGCAGGTGTTAATTTACTGACCGTTTCAAAAAATATACGTGCAATTGGTAGTGGATTACGCGTTTCGACGATACGCCGAGGGACAGAAGAAGTGGATGTGACCATCCGCCTGCCCAATTCAAAAGAAAACAATATTGAATACCTGCGCTCAATTGAAATACCTAATAATCGGGGTGGCCTGATTCCTTTAGGTAAAATAGCAAAGATCATTGAACTGCCTGCATTGTCAACGATACGGCATGCAGAAGGTTCACAGGTTATCAGGGTGGTCGCCAATATTGATACGGCTGCTATTAAAAGTTTTGAATTAAATAACAAAGTAAAGAAAAACGAAAAACAATGGCTGGGTGGTGAGACTAACCTGGTTTCGATTCATTATGGTGGTGAGCAGGAAAAGAACCAGGAGTCTATACGTGATTTAGTGATTGCCTTTGGTTTTGCTCTGATTGGTATTTTCTTTATTCTGGCTATTCAATTTAACAATATAGGTTATCCTCTGGCCGTGATGCTTGCTATTCCGTTTGGTGCAGTAGGGATTATTGTTAGTTTTTATTTACATGATCTCTTCTGGAAGCCGTTACCACTGTCATTTTTTGCATTAATGGGAATGGTGGCATTAACCGGTGTTGTGGTGAATAGCTCAATGATTTTGCTGGTATTTGTTCAGCGTGCGCTTAAAGATGGCATTGCCGCTAAAGATGCCATTGTTCTTGCTGGTAGAAGGCGGTTACGTGCAGTTGTTTTAACCGCAATGACAACAGTGGTTGGCTTATTACCGACGGCTTATGGCTGGGGAGGGATGGATCCGTTTGTTTCGCCTATGGCTCTATCACTTTCATGGGGGCTGATTTTTGCAACCTTTGTAACCTTAATTACCATACCCGCGGTTATGGCAATTGTTCTTGGTGTAAAAGAATAGCTAGTTTCTAAAAATAAACTCAATTTGAGTATTGGCCAGCTCAATAATATCGTGCTCTTTTAGTTCCAATGCGTCAGTTGATATGTCTCGGCCATTCACCATGGCGATATTTATTGAATCTTCGTTTTTAATTGCGGTGATTGTATAGTTAGTTGAGTTGCGTGCGATAATTGCCATTTTTGAACCATTGAAACCGAGAGTGTTAAAGGGTTTTCTAAGCTCTAATGTTTTTCCTTTAAGTGGGCCACTGAGTACTTTAACCGCACCGAGCTTTGCACCGGTGTTATCCGTGGTTGGTTTTTGCTTGGTATCAATTATTTTAGTGTCTTCAATTTCAGCACGTAAAAACATAGTGGGCTCATAGTCTTCTTCATCCTGAGAAAAAAAGGTGAACTGGTAATTACCTATCTGAATAACATCACTGTGCTGGAGTTTGGATTTTGCAACCCGTGCGCCATTAAGCAAACTGCCATTGGTGCTGCCCAGGTCATCAATAAAAATATTGTCTCCTACTTTGGTGATCAGTGAATGGCGCCCACTAATGGTTAAGTCATTAAGCTGAATATCATTGCCATGTTTTCTGCCGATACTGATGCTGTCTTTATCGATGCTGTATTCCCGAATAACAGCACCATCGAGAGTTAAAATTAATTTGGGCATTGTTTTACCTGTTTATCGTGTGTTTAGTTAATAGAGTCTGTTGATGTAACACTTTGTTCTTCTTTTTCCACTTCAATTTCGTCTCGCATCAGGATAAAGTCATCTTTATTACGTGCTGTCAGGAAGGCCTGTTCACCGGTTATTTTCTTTGCTTCAACGAGGCGTTTTAATGCGGTGTCCATTAATTGCATACCTTGCATGGCTCCACCCTGTATGACATTGTCGAGTTGTTCGGTTTTTCCTTCACGTATAATATTGGAAACAGCCGCGTTATTTATCATAATTTCGATTGCTGCGATACGACTTCGATTATCGGCAGTGCGAACAAGTTGTTGCGAAACAACACCGCAGAGTGATGTGGATAACATGGTACGAACATAGGGCTCTTCACCAGGGGGGAAGGCGTTTATAATACGTTCGATAGAACTGGCAGCACTGGAGGTATGTAAGGTTGCCATAACCAGAATACCCATTTCGGCTGCGGTTAGGGCAAGGTGAATGGTTTCAAGGTCACGCATTTCACCAACAAGAATAACATCGGGGTCTTCACGTAATGCAGAATGAAGTGCTGATGCAAAGTTTCGGGTGTGGCTACCGATTTCACGCTGGCTAACCAGACATTTCTTATTCGAATGTAAAAATTCTACCGGATCTTCAATGGTGAGAATATGGCCCCTGCGTTGGTTGTTTATAAAATCAATCATCGCAGCAAGGGTTGTTGATTTACCTGAACCGGTTGGGCCAGTTACAAGTATAAGGCCTTTGCGTTGTCGTGCCAGATTTTTTAAAATAGGCGGCAGCCCCAGTTGTTGCAGTGATTGAATATCACTTGGGATAACACGGAATACAATACCGGTACCATTTAAGTGTTCAAAGGCATTAACCCGAAAGCGTGACAAGCCGGGAACATCATAGGAAAAATCCAGTCCCTGACTTTTTAAATACTCTTCACGTTGTTCGACACTCATTATTTCAAAGAGTAATTCACGTGTTTCTTTTGAGGATAACTCACGATACTTAACTGTATGTGTTTCACCATGTAAACGCAGCCGAGGCGGGTTACCTGCAATAATATGCAGATCGGAACCATTTTGCTTTACAACAAGATCTAGAAAGGCATCGATACGATTCATATTAATTTTCTCTGCTAACTTATTGCAAGGTTAACTTGTGGAAGAAGGTCGGGATCGGTGACATAACGCTGGAATAACTTTTTATCAGTTGCATGCACATAGGCATCATCCGGATCAATTTCCTTATTTTTAACTGCTTCAAGCAGTGCCTGATCCATTAGTTGCATCCCCTGTTCTCTGCCGGTTTGTAATATAGAAGGGATCTGGAATACTTTTCTGTTCAAAATAAGATTTGCCATTCCTGATGTGTTAAACATAATTTCAAGAATGGCTTTGCGGTTTCTGCCATCGGCAGAGCGGAGCAGTTTCTGGCTAACCACACCGAGCAAGTGCTGTGCTAAAAAGCTTGCGGTTAACGATTTTTGTTCAGTTGGCATTGCATCAATAATTCTGTCAATGGTTTTAACTGCAGATGTTGTATGCAGTGTTCCTAATACCAGGTGGCCGGTTTCTGCAGCAGTCATTGCCATTGAAATAGTTTCAGGATCACGCAGCTCACCTACCAGAATAACATCGGGATCTTCACGTAATGCGGCACGTAAACCATTAGCAAACGTATCAACATGTGAACCAACATTTCGTTGGATAACGAGGGCTTTATCACTTTTATGCACATACTCGATTGGGTCTTCGAGCGTAATAATATTCAGGCGCCGGTTATGGTTAAGCCAGTCAATCATGGTAGCGAGTGTAGTTGACTTACCTGTGCCAGTAGCACCGGTTACCAGAACCAGCCCCTGATTATGTAATAAGAATTTGGTGAGTATAGCGGGCAGGCCTAATTCCTGAAAAGTTGGAATGCGTGGCGCAATGATCCGGAAGGCAGCACCAATGCCGGAAATTTTACGGTATAAGTTCACCCGGAAACGACCAACTTCTTCGTGTTCATAGGAGAAGTCAACATCGTGCCCCTGATTAAACAAGGCGCGTTGCTCTTCATCCAGGATTTCGTTAACAAGAGATTCAAGTTCATTACTCGTTAAGTCACGGTATTTTATCGGCGATAATTCACCGTGCATACGAATAAGAGGGGGCAGGCCGACGGATAAATGAATGTCGGAACAACCTTGTTCACGTCCCAGTTTCAAAAAGGCATTAATTCTGGACATTTATTCAATTACCACGTTTTGTAGGTCTTGCTGTAATTCATTAATTGTCTGGTAGCGTTTTAGGGGGTCAACATGCATTGCACGCATAATAATATCATTTAAGGGTTGTGACATGCCCGTGTCTTTCTCGATTGCAGGAATGGGCTTACCTTCTACATGCAGAAACAAGGTTGCCATATGGTCTTCACCTTTATAAGGTGGTTTTCCTGTAAAGGCTTCGTACATTAAGATACCTAAACTGTAGATGTCTGTTCGGCTATCAATGGCACGGCCACGTACCTGTTCCGGTGCCATATAAGTGGGTGTACCAACAAGTATACCACTTTTGGTAATACGTGAATCGGCAGTACTGGCGGCAGCGGCCAACCCGAAGTCAACAACTTTGACGAGCTTGGAGTCATCGACAAGAATGTTGGCCGGTTTTAAATCACGATGAACAACATCTACCTTATGGGCTGCGTTGACACCATTGCAAATATCACAAAAAATCTGAATGCCGTGTTTTTTATCCAGAGACTTGGTGCTTTTTAATTCAAAAGAGAACGAGTGACTGTCAAAGTATTCCATCGATATTGCATAGGATTTTCCAAAGGTAATAAAGTCATAGAGCCGAATTACATTTTCATGGGTAATTCGGCGAGCATAGCGCAGTTCATGAATAAAGCGCTGGATAACCGTTTCATCCGATGCCATTTGTGGATTTAAAAATTTAAGAACAATGTTCTCGCTTACCATCTGGTCTTCAACTAAAACCACAACACCAAATGCACCCTTGCCAATTTTACGAATAATACGGTAGCGTTCATCTAATATTTGCCCTGGTAATAGCTCATTTGGATCGATGATTGATCTCATGGGACTGCTGGGGCTGCTTGACGGACCGATAGAAGGAGTGGATGGCTCTGCAGGTATCGATGATGGCATTAATGGATTAATGTTAACGGCTGTTGCTGCAACGTCTAACATTTCGGTATTTGGGATAGAAGTATTGCCGATACTTTGCTGGCTGGCAGAGGGGGGTTGGCTACCTACATTTGCTTGCATAATCTGCATGGCTTTTGTGGCAGCGGCTTGTACATTCTGATCTGGATGTTGCATAACCTGGGTTAATATATCTTCAACCTCTTCCGCATGGTGTTTATCGGTTAACTCGGCAAGTGCATGCAAAATATCATGTTTCATCGAATCATCACATTGTTGCAGTTTGCTGATTAATGGTTTGATTGCGCGGGTATCTTTTAATTGAGTTAAGGCCTTAATGGCAACTTGTGTGGATTCACCTTTATGGTTAAGTAATTTAACCAGGGGTTCAACAGCACGCTTATCGTTCATACTTGCAAGTGCATCTGCAGCTCGCTCCCGAACCCACCAGTCTTCATCTTCCAGTGCTTCGACCAGATATTTAAAAGCGCGATCATCATTAACTGAATTTAATATTTCTACAGCAGTTCTGCGTAAAAATTCATCTTCATCTTTTATAAGCTGTAATACAGCTTCAACTACTTTTGGGCCACCAATACTGCCTAACGCATCGGCTGCGCGGACTTTAATCCACCAGTCTTTATCGCGCAGGGCATTAAGTAAATCTTTAATGGCACTGACGTTACCAACTTCATTTAGCACTTCAACAGCAGCACGACGAACGTATTCAGACTCGTCCTGTAAAATATCAATAAGGTATTTTACAATATTGCCATCGTCCAGTTTTATAAGTGTGTCAATGGCCTTGCTTTGAACCGTCAGGTCAGGGTCTTTTAGTAAGTTGCATATGGGTCTGGAATTAACGGGTATTTCCATTTTTGCAATACTATCAAGTGCACTTTGCCGGACTTTTTTATTAGGATCGGAAATCATTTTTAAAAGTGTGTCGCGTACTTCCGGCATACTGAATTTACCGAGTGTAACTGCAACATAAGTACGAATCGTTGAATCTTTACTATTACTGTAGCGAATCAGGTCAGGTACGATCTTTTCATTGGCTATTTCATTTAATACTTTAAATATTAGTTGGTGAATACTTTTATCAACCTGACCTAAAATACCAATGAGTGTTTTTGCATTTAAACGCTGCTTTTGTGCAATCAGTATTTGTACTAAAACATTTTTGGGTATATTTGGGTCACTGAATAAATCAAACAGGCGGTTAGGGTCATAGGTGTCAGTGGTACCCAGAATTCGCATTACACTTGAAATAATACGTTTATCGTCATCAGCGAGACCTTCTATGTAAGCAGGCAAGCTGGAATTAGTTAGCATTGATACAAGTATGTTTTCAATGGGGGAATGTGGATCGGTTTCGGCCAGAGCCTGTATCAGTTTTGGTATCGCAGATGGGCCAATATTTTTCAGCCGAGCGATGGCCTCTTTCGTTTGTGATGAAGCAGAGTTAGACGAAAGTATGGTTGATATTGCTTTATTTGTTTTGTAGCCGTGCAGCAAACTCATTAATTTTAACTTTTATTTGTCGATTTAATTTAACTAATAGTCAGTTTTCATTATTGGGTAATGTAACTTGATTAATATAGGACTTGTTGATCAAACAAATTTCATCATCATCAACATAAATTTTAAGGAAGCGATTATCCTGTTTGTTTAAGTAGTCATATAATCGTGCATGCTCGGGGGGAAGCGCTTCTTTTATTGTTCCCTCAACAAGGGTTCCATCCATCATGTGAATGTCGCAGTAAAGTGTTTGTGCCGATTCTGTTATAACATCTTTATCACAATATTCAATTCTTATAATCGATTGTCGGTTATAAAATCGAATTTCGTTTGGTGTATCAACCTGAAAAACAATGAAAGGTTCATTGCGATTAAGGATATCCAGTACTGCTTCGTCCTGCCCATTATCATTATGGCGAATAAAAAGCGAGCCAACCACTGGCCCGTCTGGATGCACCCATAGCTGGACTTTTTTCTGTTTCGTTGGCAATTTTAATGTGTCTTTAGACAATGGCACTCCTTGGTGTTTTCTCAGGTTTGCAGGCCTGTATTTATAGATTGTCTGACTGTACCTTCGTAGCCCTTTTTATTAGATAGAGTATACCTATAGTATTGATAATCTGCGAGTTTTAGTGTTTACAGGCGGCCGCCCCGGCTAAAGTATTTTTGCCAGTAGCGGTCGTTCAGGCTCGCAATATTGACTTGTTTGCCGCTGGAAGGTGCATGGATAAATTTGCTGTTGCCAATGTACAGCCCAACATGCGAAATTTTGCCTCGATCGATGCGGAAAAAAACCAGATCCCCCGCTTTTAAGTGTTTGCGTTTAACAGGGCGGGCAGCTTTGTAGAGTTGTTTAGTGGTACGAGGAACCGAGATCCCGGCCATTTTATAGCTGTACTGGACTAAACCACTGCAATCAAAACCTGTTTTAGGGCTTTTTCCGCCGTATCGGTAGGGCTTCCCCAACTGTGTTTTTGCTATTTTGAGTATCTTGTTGTGTTGATTATGCGGTTTTGCATGATATGCCTTTTGAGGTGCGCTACTGCAACCCGTGAGAAGCAAACCCAATGTGGCAAAGACAAGCAAATGCTGGCTATTTTTGTATAATATTTGAGCAACTTTCATACTTAGAGCTAAGTATAGACGAAGTTCGCTTGCTTGCAGATAGTTTGGCTAAATTTCTGATAAAAAACAGCTAGTTCCAAGTGTATTTTGGAGTGAAATCTATATTAAAGGGCTATTTTATGGCTAATTTTCTATTAAAGTTTTGAATATGGTCACTTTATGTTCAATTTTACTGAGCTAAACTAAGCAGTATGGATAATTTAAAAGTTTCTACGCAGCAATTTAATCGGGGGGTTAACCCGAATCAGCGTACTGGAAAACAGCGTGATGAGGGGTTTGTGGCTTCATCATTAGTAGAAAACAAGGACAAAAAAGCAAGCGCAGCCAGGCATGAGCATATGCATGCAAATGCAAATACAAAGCAAGCCACTCCGGAAGACCGTTCAGCCATTTTACTGGAACAGCGTAAGCAGGAAATGGCACAACAGCTGGCAGAGAAAGAAAAAGCAAAACAGCAGCTGGATAAGGCCCAGGAATTGAGTCTGCAACGCCAGATTGAAGAGCGAGCGGCTGTTAATAAGCAAAAACTAAAAGGCAGCTATGCTGCTGTGCAACAAAGCGATAACCAGAAGCAGGTGCAGGAAGCAAAGACGGACAAAAACAAGGAATCTCATTCGGACAGGGACAACCCGCAAGATGCCATAAATCTTGTAGTTTAACTGTAGGGGCTGTTTGACCTTTCAGATATTTATTCTTCAATCAGAGTACATACAGGGATGTTTATCCGGGTATGCCTGCCTGAATCCACGTATAATAGGGCAATGAATAGCCTCTACCCCGAAGAAAAGAAAGCTTAACTATGACTCGCCGAAAAACGCGCCAATCAAAATCAATTAAACAATCTAAATCGACCGCACAACGGGGTAAAAAGAAAAGAAAATCACCGCAGCGGCCAAAAAAGCAGTCCAGGCAAAATTTCTTTTATAAATATCTGGCTGGAATTCGCTGGCGCTATTTATTTGCAGTGTTCATTCTGGTTTTTGTTGCTTATGGTGTTTATCTTGATTTAAGAGTGCAAAAGCAATTTGATGGTAAGCGTTGGGCGCTGCCTGCAAAAGTGTATGCGCGACCACTGGAATTATATGCAGGCCTGAACCTGTCTGAAAATAACCTGTTACGTGAATTAAAGATGTTAGGTTTTCGCAATGTAGCCGATATTAAACGTCCCGGAAGTTATTATGTTGATGGCAATGAAATAATTTTAACAACACGGTCTTTTAAGTTCTGGGACGAGAAAACAAATTCAAGTGTTATTAAAATCAGCTTTGATAATAATACCATTTTGGAACTTTATAATTTCTCCCTGGATAAAGATATTGATGTAATGCGTTTAGAGCCGGTTATTATCGGCGGGATTTATCCATCACATAAAGAAGATCGCTTGCTGGTAAAGTTTGATGCAGTACCTGAGCTGCTTAAGTCTGCCATTACAATAGTGGAAGACCGTAATTTTTATCAACACCATGGGCTGGACTATAAAGGCATTGCACGTGCAATGTGGGCAAACCTGCGAGCAGGGAAAATGGTACAGGGTGGCAGTACCTTAACCCAACAGTTGGTAAAAAACTTTTTCCTGACTAATACGCGCAGTTTATGGCGCAAAGCCAATGAAGCCATTATGGCTTTGCTGGTTGAATGGCATTACGATAAACAGGAAATTTTTGAAGCTTATCTGAACGAGATTTACCTGGGGCAGGATAAAGCACGCGCTATACACGGTTTTGGTCTGGCCAGCCGTTATTATTTTGACCGGGCGTTAGACGACCTGGAGTTGCAGCATATTGCAATGTTAGTGGCCTTGATAAAAGGCCCTTCGTACTATAACCCGCGACGATATCCTGAACGTTTGCTAAAACGTCGCAACCTTGTTCTGGATATGTTGGTCGAGTTTAGTGTAATTACCAAAGGAGAAGCAATCGCGGCCAAACGCAAACCATTGGGGATTATCACATCAAAACCCACCAGCGTGTCTTTGCACCCGGCTTTTCTTGATTTGGTTAAGCGGCAACTTAAAACTTTTTATCGTGAAAAAGATTTAGCCTCTGAAGGCTTACAAATATTTACAACACTGGATCCACTTATTCAACAACAGGCCGAGCGGGTTATCAAACAAAAATCCAGACAGCTTGATCGGCAACAAGGCCTAAATGGCAGCTTGCAGGCAGCAACCATTATTACCAATACAACAAACAGTGAAGTTCTGGCATTGGTTGGCGACAGCAGGCCAAAACAATCT
>VAPM010330232.1_pt1 | contig 10522 bp, 8 predicted proteins | sample 3395091 | NCBI WGS metagenome assembly VAPM01 (sample SAMN08290445, study PRJNA428436) | hydrothermal vent metagenome | isolation source: Deep-sea hydrothermal vent chimney 3 | place: Pacific Ocean: Juan De Fuca Ridge | reverse complement strand
CCGGATAGCATTCGCGTTGATCGTTGGCTGTGGTTTGCGCGATTCTTTAAAACCCGCGGTTTGGCGACCAAATTGGTGGCAGGCGGGCGTGTTCGGGTTAATTCAGTGAAAATATCCAAGCCTGCCACCATGGTTGGGGCAGGGGATACGCTGACATTTGCGCAGGGCAATACGATACGGGTGGTTCGCATTGTGGAATTGGGCCGTCGGCGTGGGCCGGCACCCCAAGCCCGGATGCTTTATGATGACCTGACACCGGCCCCGGAAATTACCCCGCCCAAGCCTGATCGCATTGCCAACCGTCGCCCGACTAAAAAAGAACGCCGTGCCCCGGGATTTCCACGCCGTGAGGTGCTTGATTGATCCTATCACCTGCACTAGGTAGCCCTGACACAACTATCCGGACACCCCCATGACCTATATTGTCAACGACGCCTGCATTGCCTGTAAGTACACCGACTGTGTTGAAGTGTGCCCGGTGGATTGTTTTTACGAGGGCGAAAACATGCTGGTGATCCACCCGGATGAATGCATTGATTGTGGTGTTTGTGAGCCGGAATGCCCGGTGGATGCTATTCGGCCCGACACCGAGCCGGATACTGACAAATGGGTAGAGTTTAACCGCAAGTATTCTGAGATGTGGCCGGTAATTATCACCAAAAAAGACGCACCATCTGATGCGGATGACCATGATGGTGAAGCGGGCAAACTGGAGAAATACTTTTCGGAAAAGCCCGGGGAAGGTGGTTAAACCCAACCCGGATTCTTCCGAAATTCGGCCTGCGTATTCGGTTGCCTTTTTATTGGCCTGATTTTGTGATATAGTGGCGAAGAAATGTAAGTTGGAGAACTGGCCAGATTTGGGCAATCCCTTGCCCTGAAACAAATAATTTATGCTGCAAGAATATGCACCCGGGGGTGGATAAAGCCCTTTGCGGTGTTTTTTGTCGGCGATAAGATGCAAATGAGGATGAATACCAGATGAGTAAGTCAAAGAAGTATGAATTTCAGCCGAACCAGTTTGTCGTGTACCCGTCACATGGTGTTGGCAAGGTGGTGACCATCGAAAAACAAGAGGTTGCCGGCCATGAGCTGGAGCTGTTTGTCATTGCTTTTGAAAAAGACAAGATGACCCTGAGGGTGCCCACCAACAAGGCCATTGAAGTTGGCATGCGGTCGCTTTCAACGCCGGATGAGGTGGCCCATGCGATGCGCACGCTGCGGGGTAAAGCCCGGGTGAAACGGGCCATGTGGTCACGCCGGGCGCAGGAATATGAGCAAAAGATCAACTCTGGTGATCTGATTGCGATTGCCGAAGTGGTGCGTGACCTGCACCGCACAGATGAGCAACGGGAACAAAGTTATTCAGAACGTCAGCTGTATGAGGCCGCGCTTGAACGACTGAGCCGCGAATTTGCAGCTGTTTCGGGGGCCGATGAGATGGACACGCAAAAAGAGATTGATGAAGTTTTGACGGCGCGCACCCAGGCAGCGGCCTAGAAATTTACATTCACACTGGCTGGTCCCTGTTGGGGCCGGTCAGGTTAACAAAGCTGTAAATACCAACAACATGCCAATTTCTGAAACCTGCTGACTTGCCCCCAGGACATCGCCGGTTTGGCCGTTGATTTTTGCCAGTGCGAGTTTGGCAATTCCAAAGCTTAATAATATTGCTGCAATTGCCGCTGCAATGGTTGTGAAACCTGCGATGGGCAGGGCGATAAGCAGGGCGGTAACAGCTGCAAGGATCACTGTGTCGCGGCCGGGTTTGCCGGTTGTGGCGGAAAGACCATCCGCGCGTGCAGCCGGAAGGCCATGCATAAGAGCTACCATAGGGACGCGAGAGATTGCACCGATGGCGATGAGCGGAGCAAAAACCGTGCCCGCCTGGCAGAGCGCAAAGATCAGCGACCACCGGAACAGCAGTGAAAGGACAATTGCGATTGTTCCGTAAACGCCGATGTGGCTATCGCGCATAATCTCCAATCGTCTGGCCGGCTCAAAGCCGCCCCAAAAACCATCTGCGCAATCTGCCAGACCGTCTTCGTGCAGGGCGCCTGTCAGCAAAATCTGTGTTGTCAGGGCAATGCCCGCAGCGATCCAGGAAGATAGCCCCAGCCAGAGAGCAAGGCTGGCGACGATTGCGGCGAACAGGCCGACGGTTGCCCCGGCGATGGGCCAGGCCCAGGCGGCGCGAGCGCCGCGGGTGTCACGGCTGGTTACCGGTAAACGGGTCAGAAGGGCGATCGCTTCGAAGATATCACCGGGAATAAGTGCTGGCTGGTCGTTTTTGCCCATCAGATCGGCCCAATTGTTCTTGCGGTTTGCACCCCTTCGATACAGAGATGACTAGCCACACGCAACGGGGGGATATTCCATGACTGAAATTGCTAACCTGACTGATTTTCGCGAAATTCTGACCGGAATGCCCGGTCCGGATGCCAAGGCTTTGGCTGGGGCGAAGGATCGCAACAGCCAGTTGACCAAACCACCGGGTGCTTTGGGGCAGCTGGAGGATTTGGCGATTTGGTATGCTGGGTGGCGCGGGAATGCGCGCCCCGTTCTGACTGCGCCGCAGGTGATTATTTTTGCGGGCAATCACGGGGTGACGGCGCAGGGTGTTTCTGCGTTTCCTGCTGAGGTGACCGCGCAGATGGTGGCGAATTTCACCCATGGCGGGGCGGCGATCAACCAACTGGCCAAAGCAAATGGCGCGAAGCTGGATGTACATGCGCTGGAGCTGGACCGGCCAACGGCGGATTTCAGTCAGGGGCCGGCCATGGATGAGGCAGAGCTGGTGGCGGCACTAAATACCGGCTGGGCGGCTGTTGATGGGGATGCAGATTTGCTGGTTGTGGGTGAAATGGGTATTGGCAATACCACGTCTGCAGCGGCTATTTGTCTGGCGTTGTTTGGCGGTGAAGCCGCTGACTGGACTGGCCGGGGAACCGGTGTGGATGACGCGGGATTGGCGTTGAAAACCGGTGTTGTGGAAATGGCGCTTGCGGCCAACCCGGACCGGGAACCTTTGCAGGTTCTGCGTTGTTTGGGGGGGCGCGAATTGGCAGCAATGGCCGGGGCAATTATGCGGGCACGGGTTCTGCGCATTCCGGTATTACTGGACGGGTTTATCTGTACGGCGGCGGCTGCGGTGTTGGAAAAGGCGCAGTCGGGGGCGTTGGATCACACCGTCGCCGGGCATGTTTCCGCGGAAGGAGCACATGGAATATTATTGGAAAGACTAGGGAAACAGCCGCTTTTGTCATTGGGAATGCGACTGGGGGAAGGGTCCGGCGGGACTATGGCAATTGGAGTTTTGAAAAGTGCGGTTGGCTGCCATTCGGGCATGTCTACGTTTGCTGAAGCCGGGGTCGCGACTGGCTAGGGATTGCGCTGCACCGAGTGCGTCGCAATGCGAATTTTTTGAAAAATTTCAGGGCCTCCGGCGGGGGTATTTGGCAAAAGGAGAATTGAGTTACTTTTCGTTTTCAGTTTGGTCGCGCTTGCTTGCAAGCACTTCGGAGAGTTCGAGCATAAATTCTGCATTCACCGCCTTGGCCGCCTCGACAAAGGGGGCATTTTTCTGGTTTGGGATGTCTGGATCCCAATGGGTTGCCAGTTCCCGCACCCCTTGCCGGTCCAGTTTGTAGAAAGCTTTTTCCTGTTGTGCGGCCTCATATTCCGACAGTCCAAGTGCTTCCAGTGCATAACGACCGGCGCGCAGGGATGAGTCAAATAATTCGCGAACGATATCGTTGGCACCGGCGCGGTAGAGTTTGTAGACGCCGTCGCGATCCCGGGCACGTGCAACGATGTGCAGATCCGGGCGTTCCCGACGCGCCATTCTGACAAGTTTTTCCGCAGCTTCCGGTTCGTCCAGTGCGACGATCAGGACTTTGGCGTCTTTTAGTCCGGCGGCGTGCAGCATTTCGGGGCGGGTCGGATCACCGAAGAAGGCTTTGGCACCAAAGGCGCGTAACAGGTTTATGGTTTCAAGGTCATGGTCGAGTACGGTGGTGTTGAAACCACTGGCTTGCAGCAGGCGATCCGGGATCTGGCCAAATCTGCCGACACCGGCAATGATGGTGGTGCCGGTTGCTTCCACATCATCGTGCGGGGTTGTATCGGTGGGGTCTTTTGTGCGTTTTGATATTTGATCATAGGCGATAAACAGAAGTGGTGTCAGCAGCATGGACAGCGCCACCACCAGCAGCAGGGTTTCTGACAGTTCCCGGGGGATGACATTTTGCTGAACAGTGAAGGACAGCATGACAAAGCCAAATTCCCCGGCCTGTGCCAGCCCAAGGGTGAACAGCCACCTGTCCCGACCACGGATTTTGAAAACCTGGGCCAGACATAGTAAAACTAACGCCTTAATCGCCATTACGGCGATGGTTAGGCCGATGATATTGGCAAAGTCTCCAAACAGCAGGGTAAAATTAATACCGGCACCAACGGTGATGAAAAACAGGCCCAGAAGCAGGCCTTTGAAGGGTTCGATATCTGCCTCAAGCTCATGGCGGAATTCCGAGTTGGCCAGTACCACACCCGCTAGAAATGTTCCCAGTGCCGGTGATAGACCGACAAGGATCATCAGGCTGGCGATGCCGACAACAATCAGCAGGGCAACAGCGGTGTATAATTCGCGCAAACGGGCCGTGTGGATAAACCTGAACAAAGGTCGTGTCAGGTAAATACCGCCCAGTATTACGGCCGCTACGGCAGCAATTGTAACCAATGTGACGCCCCAGCCGGGCAGACCTTCGACCAATGATATTGTAGGCTCAACATCATGGTTTGAGGTTTTGGCCAGGGTCGTATTCATTCCCTGAATTGCCAGCAGAGGCACCAGCGCAAGCATCGGAATGACGCCGATATCCTGACTGAGCAGCACCGAGAACGCAGAGCGCCCGCCATTGGTGCCCATCAGACCTTTTTCGTTTAATGTTTGCAGGACGATAGCGGTCGAACTTAAGGAGAATGTAAGGCCAACCGCAAGGGCGATGCTAAGGGGAAGTCCCAACAACATGCTACCACCCATTATGGCGAGTGTTGTCAGCCCGATTTGCAACCCACCAAGGCCAATCAGACGGTGACGCATACCCCAAAGCGCTGCTGGTTCCAGTTCCAATCCGACAAGGAACAGCATCATAACCACACCGAATTCAGCAAAATGTTGCAGGCTTTGGGTTTCAGAGCCGACAAGGCCGGTAACCGGCCCGATAATAATGCCGGCGATCAGGTAACCCAGTACAGAGCCAAGCCCAAGTTGCTTTGCAATTGGCACAGCAAGGACGGCGGCCGCGAGATAAATTGAGGCCTGAAATAGAAAGCTGTCCATCGTGGATTTCCTTTAGGTTGGCAGGGGGGCATTGGCTATATGTTGGTCCATGTCAATCTGAGAATGTATACGAGCCAGAGATGGCAGGGGATGATTGCATCATGAATTAACATGTTGGGGGCTGCAAGGTCATGATTGTAGACCTGTTGCAGACAATTGCTGTCACCGGTCAAGGTCAAAACGCCTGTACAATCCGGCCAAGGCGATGGCGTCGCTTGCCAGCTGGGCTGGGGAGAAACGAGAATGTCACTTAGTTCCTGATGGGTTTGGCGGGTTTTTTGCAGAGCTTCGGGTGCAAGGCAGATGGACATTCTGTTGATGCGGCCCTTCTTTCAAATTGCAAATAATAGCGCAATTTCTATGCTGCACAACGGCGTTTGACATCAAAATTCGCCCATTATAAGCCTCTGAAACTACGCGATCTGCCTGCCCGGGGCGCTGCATATAGCAAGCGCCTAAGAGGCAATATCCAGCGTTAACATGCGGCCGCGTTTGACGTATTGCAGACGATTGCCATTGATTGCGGCAACTTTGCCACCGTCCAACCGATCGCCAATCTGTACCTTAACGTAACGGCCGTTTTTGAGACGAACCAATGCGCGTCGGTCACTGGATGAGCCATAAACACCGATCAGGTTAACCCGGGTCAGATTGATGGCGTTTTCAACGGTTGCTTCGCGGGCAACGGACGCGCTGGTGGGGATGGAGGGCACACGGGGGGCGGCAACAGCAGTACTGGCGGCGCTGGCGACAGCGGCATTTACTGCGTTTGCCTGCGCGGCATTGCGGGCGGCAGTCACGGCCTGGGCAAAGTTCGCAGGTCGGTTGACGGGGTAACGAGAGCTTAAGATTGCAAGCTGGGTTGGGGTTTCGTCAACTTCTTCATGGATGTCCTGGGGGGATGTGGGGCGCGCAATTGGGCGCTTATTTGCCAGTTCCGCCCGCGACAACCCACCTAACTGCGCCCGCTCATTTGCTTCGGCAAGGTTTTCAGGCCGAAGAATTGGGCGCCGGTCTGAAATGGAGCGTGCCAGCAGAACGGCGGGTTCAAATCCAGCGGCGTTTGTTGGTCTTAGGGCCGGGGTGTAGGGAGGTTTCCCTGAGAATATCAAAACCCCATCGGCCGACATCGCGCCATTTACGGTTGGTTTCACGCGCCCAAGTTCATCCAGATCATAAAGCGTGCCAGCCGGAGCCGGCGATGCAATTTTCCCCAAGCGAATATCATTTAGCGAAAAAGCCGTGCCGGGCAGCGCGACGGCGTCGTTGCTGTTTACGCGCCGGTCAATGGAGGCGATATAAAATTCGTCCATTTTTTCGGCTTCAAGGCTTACGGGTGGTATGGGTGCCAACACCCAAACACCGGTGGTGGATTGGATAACCAACGCCTCTTCTTCGTTAATCTCACCCAACGCAGACAGATCCAGTTCTGCTTCTGCAAGCTCTACCTCGGTGGCGGCTTGTAGTTCATTTGGATGGTCCGCCGGATCTATTGCCGCCAGTTCAAGGTTTTCTTCGGTTTGGCCCTGGGGCGCGATTGTCGTTGCAACGATCTGTGGTTCACTCAGAGATTGTGCGGTTAGTGTGGTCTCCGCCCCGTTGAAACCGCCAAACAAACGGGAGGCAGAAAATGGTCGATTAAAGAAAATACTTGAAACCAGAACGACCAGCAAAACCAGCGCCGTCAGGCTAAGGCCAAGGCTGACCCCAATAGTTTTTGAGCGTTTCGGTGCTTTATTGATTTTACCCAAGTTCAGTGGCGCAATAGTTTTTGAGCCCGGATTTTGGTCAGAAAGCAGTATCGGTTCCGGCTTTTGGGCAGGTGAATTGACGTCAGCTTTTGGTGTCTTTTTTGGTTTTGGTTTCGCTGGCTTTTCGACAGGTGTCTCAGCAATAATGTCGTCTGAACCGACCACATCCGGCGCATTGACCGCCTTGGGAATTACCGTGGGGGCAGGGGTTGGACTTTCATCGTCGCCGCTGATTTCGTCTGGCCGTGATCTGTCTGGATAAAGTGCGAAACGCGCCGAAATATTTTCCAGCCCTGATAGCGCATCTTCATCACCGACAAGCCCTTTGCGTGAACTTGAGAACGGGGATGGTTCATTTGTTTGGCTGTCCGGGTATTCGGCTTTGATATCAGCGCTATTTTCTGTTGCGGCTACGCTATCTGGTTCACCTTCAGAGGTTTCCGGATCATTATTTTCAAGCTTAGTCTGCAGCCGCAGTGTTTCATCAGCCCCGTTATCATTTGAATGTTTTTCGTCCGGTGTTTCTTGGGGAATTGGCGTTGCCTGGGGTATTGGTGCCGTCTCAGGATCATGATCACCAACAACAACGATAGGTCCGGGGTCGCTTTCGACGGATTCATCTGCGGGTAGAATCGAGGCACATTGGCTGGTTTCACCAAAAAAGGGTTCACCCACAAACGTATCGCCGTCTGGTATTGCGACAAAAGAAACCGGGTTGAAGCGGTGTTCGGAGGCAAAACTTTCCGCTTCGTCCAACGTGTCGCGGGCAACGGCGCAAACAAGCGCTTTGCCATCCCCGGCATCTACCCAGTCATAGACCAGATCATCAACGGCATAGGGTGTAGCACCTTCAAGACCCAGACGAATTGCTTTTTCGCGATCCTCATCTGAAAGGCCGGGAGCATCCATGACACGATACAAAATCTCGGAATTCGGTATAACCAGCTTTGAGGCCAGTTGCCCCCCGGCAAGTTCGCTTGCGGTTTTTCGCAGGTATCCGAGCTTTTCAACAAGCGCTGGATCGTCCAGTTCCACGCTGCCAATAACCTGCCAGCCACCAGTTGCCCGGCGCATTAGGCTGAGGCCTTCATGGCTAAGGTTCAATGCGAAATTCGGTTTCATTAAACAGTTCTACCACATACCAGTTATAGCACAGGCAATCTTTACCTGCGTCCCCAAGGTATAGCAGGAAACTGCCGAGGAAAAGGGCATGCTGGGCAAAGTTGCTTGCGAACATGCGATAAATAGCTGCACGGTTGCATTAGAAATCAAAGAGGATTGACCATGCGACTATTTGTACAGATTTTAACCACCCTATGGGTCACCATTTCCCCCTTGCAGGCACAGGATGCGGGCCGCCTTACGGTCATCGGGCAGGGCAGCGTTCAGGCGGTGCCGGACATGGCGACAATTACCATGGGGGTATCTGCACAGGCGCGCACCGCGGCGGCGGCATTGGCCAGCAATTCGGCGGATACCGCAAAAATGCTGGCGGTGATTGGTGATGCCGGTGTGGCTGCGAAGGATGTTCAGACCAGCGGATTGTCGATGTTTCCGGTTTGGAACAACCGTAATTCAGGCGAAAATAACAGCCCCGCTGTTGTGGGTTACACCGTCAACAATCAAGTGACGATCCGGGTGCGCGATCTGGACCGTTTGGGGGCGATCATGGATGCGGTTGTCAGTGCCGGGGCTAATCAGTTCAACGGGTTGAGCTTTGGCTTGCAAGACCCTGTTCCTGCAGCAGATATCGCCCGTGAAAATGCTGTGGAAGACGCGGCCAGAAAGGCGCGGCTTTATGCAGATTCTGCCGGGGTTGAGTTGGGGCAGATACTTGAGCTGAGGGAAACAAATACCGGTTTTTCTGGACCTGTTGTGATGCGTGAAATGGCGGTGATGGGCTCTGTTCCGATCGCTCAGGGTGAGGTGTCTACGGGCGCAACTGTGACGATTGTCTATGAGATACGCCCGTAGGTCTGTTTAACTGGTCGCGGTTGCCAGTGCCTGATCCAGATCAGCAATCAGATCATCGGCGTCTTCAGTGCCGATGGAGAGCCGGACCATATTTGGTGCGGCACCGGCGGCCTGTTGTTGTTCGGCCGTCAACTGACGGTGGGTGGTTGAGGCGGAATGGATGATCAGTGAACGGGTATCGCCCAGATTGGCCACATGGCTGAACAGGTTCAGCGCCTCTACCAGTTTCACGCAGGCATCGTAGCCGCCTTTGATGGCAAATGTGAAGAGCGCCCCTGCACCGCGTGGATACAGGTCTTTTGCGCGCTGATAGTAGGGCGAAGATTCCAGGCCGGCATAGGTTACGCTTTCAACCCGGTCGTTGTTTTCCAGCCAGTTTGAAATTCTTATTGCGTTGGCAACGTGGCGCTCCATGCGCAGGCTAAGGGTTTCTATGCCCATCAGCGTATAATGGGCAGCCTGTGGGTTCATTGTCATGCCAAGGTCACGCAGGCCAATGGCGATGCCGTGGAATGTAAAGGCCAGCGGGCCGAAAGTTTCCTGAAACTTCAGGCCGTGATAGGCGGGCTCTGGTTCGGACAGGCTGGGGAATTTGTCGCTGGCCGACCAGTCAAATTTTCCGGAATCCACCACGCACCCACCGGTGACAGTGCCATTTCCTGTCAGGTACTTGGTGGTTGAATGCACCACCAGCGATGCCCCATGTTCAAATGGTCGGCAAAGATAGGGTGTGGCCGTGGTATTGTCGACAATCAGCGGCAGACCGGCCGTGTCAGCGATTTCAACGATCGCCCCGATATCGGTGACATAGCCCCCCGGATTGGCAATGGATTCACAAAAAATGGCGCGCGTTTGGCCGTCTATTGCGCCCTTTACTGCTGCCAGATCATCAAAATCAATGAACGTCGCCGACCAGCCAAATCGTTTGATTGTATGGGAAAACTGCGTGACAGAACCACCGTAAAGCCGGGTCGAGACCACCACGTTGCACCCAGGGGCCATCAACGGAAACAGCGCCATGATTTGCGCCGCATGACCAGAGGAACAACAGACCGCGCCTACGCCGCCTTCCAATGTCGCGATACGTTCTTGCAAAACGGCCACGGTTGGGTTGGTCAGGCGGGAATAAATATACCCAACTTCCTGTAGATTAAACAGCGCGGCGGCGTGTTCTGCATCGCGAAAAACATAGGCCGTGGTTTGGTAAATTGGTGTTTGCCTTGCGCCGGTTGCAGGGTCGGGCCGGGCGCCGGCGTGAATTTGCAGTGTATCAAAACCATAGCTTGGTTCATCGGCCATTTTGGTATCTCCTGATGTGTTTTCCAGAGGTTAGGTGACGCGCTGACCGGCCTCAGGTCAGTATTGGGCGGGTATTGATTTTTCTGCGAAAAATCAACGTATTATCGCAAATCTAGCGCATCCAGAACCCGGCTTTCTTAATTCGGTTTCGGATCAT
>VAPM010461358.1_pt1 | contig 10525 bp, 6 predicted proteins | sample 3395091 | NCBI WGS metagenome assembly VAPM01 (sample SAMN08290445, study PRJNA428436) | hydrothermal vent metagenome | isolation source: Deep-sea hydrothermal vent chimney 3 | place: Pacific Ocean: Juan De Fuca Ridge | reverse complement strand
GTTCGTGCGCCTCGACAACTGCTCCTGCGTTGTTCTACCTACACACATCCCTGTGTTAGTTGAATATGAACAAAAATCCTGCGCCAGTTGCTCAAGTTATTTCGTGCCCATTCCTAAGCATTAATATTTGAATATGGAAAAACGGGGCTATGGGGCTATAAAGTTACATATTGTATTGTTCGTCATAAGGTGACCCCACTCTCCCCAGCAGTGGGCTAAGAGAAAAAGCCGTATTCCTTCTGAATTTAGCTGAGACTTATGGGTAATCTGGAATACTTATGAAACCATACGAGTAGTCATAGTTGCATCGACTACCTTACCTTTTTCAACTCTATCTCTTCCGGATTCTTTAGCAACATACAAAGCTGAATCTGCTGAATAGATTAATTGGGATGAAATTTCAGCCGATGTTTTTGAGCTTAACTTACAAGGTAAATAAGTTGACATTCCAATTGAAATCGTTACTTTAATCGGTGCTTCATTAAAATTTAAAATTAAATCTTTAATACTTTGCCTAATCCTTTCTGCAATATCTTTTACCATGGTTTCAGGGATATTCGATAGTAAAGCAACAAATTCCTCTCCTCCGTACCTGGCTAACACATCATTACTTCTTAATTGTTTTTTTATGACACCAGCCACAATTGATAGAACATAATCACCTGCCTGATGGCCATAAGTATCATTGACTAATTTAAAGTGATCAATATCTAAAAATAAACAACTAAGAGGTTCTTCATTTCTTTGGCTTCGATCTACTTCTTCCCCTATTCTTTGCTCAAGAAAACGTCGATTATTAACACCTGTTAAGGTATCAATTAAACTGGTTCGACGCATCATCTCAAAATTAAGGTTATTTTCAAGGCAGATACTAACAACTGAAACCATATGCTCAATAAAATCAGTTGCCATATCATTGATAAATCGATTGGGGGTATAACTTCCTAAATTGAGAGAACCTAAATACTTGCCCCGCCGCCTTAATGGAATAATAGCAACAGACACTGGTTTTCTATCAAAATCAGGAAAAAAACTGGCACAACATGATTGTTTGTAAGTCCCTAGAAATGGAGTGGCAGATAAGCCAAAAGTACTTTTAAGCAATTCATTATCATTTAATAATATTAGCTTGGTATTAGCAAGGTAGTTATAACCATCGTCACTGAGGTAGCCCGCTATTTCAGATTTTTCATCAATTAAGCAAAAACTAATCACATCCAAATCAAAAAAAGACTGAGCATCATCTAATAGCTGCTCAATCATTTCAGCTAATGAATTTAAATTTAGTAATCTCATTTCAAAAGTCTGAAACCTTTTTAAGGTCAAACTATTATGTTGAACGCGATCCAGCATACCATCCAAATGGCTTTGCAAAACACGCAATTCTGTTGTGATATCGTCTTCCAATTTAAAGTCTCTGTGAATTGTAGTCAATCGCGTTAAATTCTAGCAGTTATAAATAAACTTACAATAAACCTTTAACTAAAATATTAATTATAAATTAGCCCATGCTAAAATCATCATCGTTACCATCATCACTTTTAGCCCTCTCTCCCTACTGTATAAGTATCAATGTCAAACTCTGTTAAGCAAAAAATAATCGCCTTGCGTGAACAAATCAAGCACCATAATGTAAATTATTATACTTATGACAAGCCTGTTATTACTGATTCTGAGTATGACCGACTACTGACCCAATTAAAACAACTGGAAAATGATTATCCTCAGTTTTTAACTTCAGACTCGCCTTCTCAGAGAGTCGGAGGAACTGTGCTAGATAAATTTAACAAAGTTAACCATGAAGTCCCCATGCTTTCTTTGGATAATGTCTTTAATAGTGAGGATTTAGCTGATTTTATCGACCGCCTGAACAATCGATTAACTCTAACAAATGAGCTTACGTTTTGTGCTGAACCAAAACTTGATGGGCTTGCTATCAGCCTGCTGTATCAGAAAGGTCATTTAGTAAGAGCCGCTACCCGTGGGGATGGTAATGTTGGTGAAGATGTGACGAACAATGTAAAAACCATTCAAAACATTCCACATAAATTAAGCGGAAAAAATATTCCTGAAGTAATTGAAATAAGAGGGGAAGTTGTTATGCCAATGGCCGCTTTTAAGCAATATAATTTAACAGCGGCTAAAAACGGTGATAAATGTTTTGTTAATCCAAGAAATGCAGCGGCGGGAAGTTTACGCCAATTAGATTCAAAAATTACAGCCAAACGCCCCTTAGCTTTTTACAGCTATGGTATTGGACTAATAAAAAATGCTGAGTTACCTGACAGTCACTATCAAAGGTTATTACAACTTAAACAATGGGGGCTTCCTCTCACAAATGAGATTAAAATTAAAACAGGGCTACAAGGCTGTCTGGATTATTATCAATTTTTGTTAGCCGCTAGAGATTCTCTACCCTATGAAATTGATGGAATCGTTTATAAGGTTGACAGCATTAGTTTACAACAGCAATTAGGGTTTATTTCTCGTGCACCTCGCTGGGCTATTGCTCACAAATTTCCTGCTGAAGAAGAACAAACTACTTTGCTTGATGTGGAATTTCAAGTAGGCCGCACAGGTGCTATTACGCCTGTTGCCATATTAGAACCCGTATTTGTGGGGGGTGTGAATATCAGTCGTGCCAGCCTGCATAATAATGATGAAATACAACGTTTAGGCATAAAAATTGGTGATACAGTTGTTGTTCGTCGTGCTGCAGATGTTATCCCTCAAATATCGGGCTCACTTTCCGAACACAGCCCATCAGCCAAAACTATAATTTTCCCTACTCATTGCCCTGTCTGTCAGTCTGAAATAGAAAGAATAGCAGGTGAAGCTATTGCTCGTTGTAGTGGTGGTCTGTACTGTGCGGCTCAACGAAAAGAAGCGATCCAGTATTTTGCTTCACGGAAAGCAATGAACATAGAGGGTTTGGGTGAGAAAGTCGTTGAACAATTAGTAGACGAAAATTTAATTAATACGCCGGCTGATTTATTTTTATTAAAAGCCGAGCAATTAGTTGACTTGGAGCGAATGGGGCCAAAGAAGGCTGAGAACCTTATTAATGCACTGACTAAATCTAAAAAAACTACATTTTCAAAATTCCTGCTTGCTCTTGGTATTAGAGAGGTAGGAGAAGCAACAGCAAGAAACCTGGCAGAACATTTTTTAACACTTGAAGCTTTAAAAAAAGCGAGTGTTGATGAACTGCAAGAAGTAGAGGATGTTGGTGAAGTTGTGGCAAAACATGTGAAATATTTCTTCCGTCAAATACATAATCTAGAAGTGATTGATGCTTTACTTGAAGCAGGAATCCAATGGCCTGCTCTGGAACCGAAAGAACAACATACATTACCATTAGCAAATAAAACCTACGTTTTGACAGGCACCCTAAGTAAAATGAAACGTAATGAAGCAAAATCTTCTCTTCAAGCTTTAGGTGCCAAAGTTTCAGCAAGTGTTTCAAGCAAAACTGACACTGTTGTTGCTGGCGAAGCTGCTGGCTCTAAATTAATTAAAGCTCAGGAGCTAAAAATTGCCATTATTAATGAAGATGAATTAATCGCTTTATTAGCGTCTTATTCCAAGTTATAACCCACCACTCTTAGTCTATATCTTTTAATAAAACAATTTCAGCTGATGAAGTAAGCTGTATAAATTTATCATGCTTGGTCATACCTGGCACAGCATTACGCCCTGTATTTTCCAGGGCATTTATAACTTGCATATTTGTTATGTTATTTATATCTTGAGCTGGCTGGTAAGTTATATCTTCATCATCTAAAGCTTTTAATTCCACGATTTGACCAGCCATTAATAAAAGAGAGAGAGTTCTTTGTACAACAGATATAGGTAAAACCAAAGTATTAGAAATTTGTTCAGCATTAGGTGCATTTTCTGCATTAGCAAATTTCTTTATAATCAAATGGCAAATTTGTAAGGCAATCGTTTTTTTCAGAAAAAGGCTAATACCAGAAAACTTTTCATTATGTCGGTAGCTTTCAAAATTATGGATATAAAATGAAACTTCACAACCAAATAAAACCACCATCCAAACAACTTGTAACCAAACTAAAAATAAGGGTAAGGCAGCAAAGCTTCCGTAAATGGCATTGTAGCTAGATGCCCCTATTTGCAAAGAAATATAAACCCATTGAACAGTTTGATATAAAAAACCGGTTGTAACCCCCGCTATAACGCCTGATTTAATACTGATTTTCTTATTTGGCATAAACAAAAAAATAAAACTAAATAATAAGGACATAATGACTAAGGGGGAAAAACTCATCAAGTAGAGCACTATTTTTGTTCCAAATGCTGGCAAATGAATAACTTTAACCAGCCATGCAATTTTTGTTTTAATAAATACGGTTATGCTACTGGAAAGAATCAATAATACAGGTGCTAGCATCATTAATGATAAGTAATCACTTAATTTTCTACCTAAAGGTCTATTTTTAGATATTTTCCAAATATGATTAAATGATTCTTCAATATTGCCAATGACTTTTATAACCGTCCAGAACAAAACGACGATACCTATACCCGCAACCACGCCTCCTTTAGTAGTTGATAGCATATTTTGAGAAAACTCAATTAACTGTAGCATCATAGTATCTTGGTCAGATGCTTGTTCAAGCAATTGTGATTCAAGTTTTTTTTCAAACCCAAAACCTTTTGCAATGCCAAATAACAACGCAATAATAGGGACAATTGATAGTAAGGTATATAAAGTTAAAGCAGATGCTCGCAACTGGCAAAGGTCTCGCTTAAAACCTTGCAAAGAAAGTAAAATTATTTTTAATGTTTTAATACCAACACACTGAAGCATTGAAAAATTATGGTCTGAGACAGTCCATATATCTTCTTTTAAAAAATCAGTCATACTTTTGAACATGTTATCATTTCACCTTAATATATATATATATCGATCAGATATTAACTTTTATTTAAAAAAAAGCAAGTATGCCAAGCTCCCCCTCCCCTAAAAAGTATTTATTAACAATACTACTGATTACTGCAATTGCTTGTGTTTATTTTTTGTTTGGTTTACTTGGCCTTGAATTAGCAGTGCCACCTAGCCAGGCTGGGGCCGTATGGCCTCCTGCGGGAATAGCCTTAGCATCAATGTTGTTATATGGCTCTCGTATTTGGCCGGGAATTTTTATAGGTAATTTTTGTATTTCTGCCTGGGCTTTTGGTTTTGATACCCATTCAATTCCAACTTATATAGCAACAGGTACGGGGGCTACTCTTTTTGCCTATACAGGTATGCGGTTGATTAACAAATATACCAGCTACCCAAGTGACTTGATTTTTGATAAAGATATTGTTTTATTTCTTTTATTAGGTGGTCCCATTAGCTGTTTAATACCCGCTACAATTGGTATTACAGCCATGCTTTTTAATGGTATTATTTCACCCAATGAAATCCCCTTAAATTGGTTAAGTTGGTGGGTTGGCGATACCATAGGTGTGCTTATCTTTACCCCAATCATGCTCACTATTTTTACAAATGGTAGTTCTTTATGGAAAAGGCGGCGCCTTACTTTCAGTCTTCCATTAACAGCCTGTTTTATTTTTGTAATGTATTTCTTTTTTCATATACTTTCTTTAGAAGCCAATCGAAATCAACAGTTATTTATAGATAGTGCTGTCGCTGTATCACACAAGATCAGCATGAACCTTGCTCAGCAAAGCCGTTTTATTCGTTCAATAAATAGCTTCTATGCTAACTCTCAATCTGTTGAAAAGCAGGAATTCAACCATTTTACACAATCCTATCTAAATGATTTACCAGAAATCAATAGCATTAAATACTTTGAATATCTAGACACAAAATCAGCTAATAAATCGCCTGCTGTAAATATAAAATTCAGTACGTCACGGGGTAATGATATTTCTAAAAATGATAAATTTCCCACTAAATTTTTATATTCAATTTTAAATAATATTACCCTTCCCCCGGTGCCCTCCTGTTACATAGATAAGCAAAATATTATTTTATATACCCCTGTATTTGTGCATAAAAATAATCAAGATGTGTTACGAGGTATTATTACTATTTCATCGTCTTTAAAAGAAATTGTTAACTCAGCCTTACAACAAACTGAAATAAAAAACATGGGGCTAAGCATCTGGAATACTACAAATAATTCATTGATTTTTAATACCGAAAATATTCCATATACCAAAACAAAGTTCACTCAATTTATACAGGTTGCCAATCAGAAATGGCTACTTACATTTTATTTAGATACCGAACATTTATATTCTGCCGCGCATTGGTCTATCTGGTGGGTCATTATCAGTGGCTTACTTTTTACTTCACTTTTAGGCTTTGGACTATTACTTTTAACCGGGAAATACCTTCGTACAGAACAAATAGTTCTTAGCCGGACAGCTGAATTACAAGTTGCCAAGGAACTGGCAGAATCTGCAAACCAGGCAAAAAACCAATTTCTTTCTAATATTAGCCATGAATTACGAACACCTTTAAACGGGATACTAGGGTTTAGTCAATTACTTTATAAAAAACCATATATAACAATTGAGGATAAAAAACAATTAGGTTTAATTAGTCATTGTGGTAAGCATTTATTAACCATGATTAATGAAATTTTTGATATTTCAAAAATTGAATCTAAAACAATATCAATTAACCCAGAGATTTTTGATTTTAATACCTTTATTGATGAAATAATAGCTATTTTCACGCTTAAAGCTAAAGAAAAGTCCTTGAGATTTAATATTAATAAGCCCGTTTTACTTAAACCTGTTATTGGTGATTCTAAACGATTAAGCCAAATCCTATACAATTTACTCGGTAATGCTATGAAATTTACCAGTAGAGGTAGTGTTTCCATTGATATTACACATCAAAATGAAATTTTGACAGTAATTATCAGTGATACCGGTTGTGGAATCCTTAAAGCAGATCAAAATAAGATTTTTGCACCCTTTACTCAAATTGATAACAACGGTTTTTCTGAACAAGGTATTGGGCTTGGGCTTGCTATTTGTAATGAATTAACTCACCTTATGGGGGGCTCGATTTCTGTTTCCAGTAAAATCAACAAAGGAAGTATATTTATCCTCTCTATGCCTTTACCCTTTGCATTAACTGAAAATAGTACAACGGTTTCTGATAGAGAAGCAGCAGAGAATGTTAACTTAAATAAAATACATATTCTTATTGCAGATGATAACGACATTAATTTAATGTTATTAAGTTTTATGCTAGAAAAGTTAAATTGTACTTTTGATACAGCTGTTAATGGTGCCGAAGCTCTTCACCTATTATCTACAAGAACATATCATTTAGCCCTTATTGACCTGAATATGCCGGTGTTATCAGGACTTGACCTTGCACGCTCTATTAAAAACAAACAGATACCTACTCCAATTGTTGCCATAAGTGCCTATGCAGATAGCAATAAAATTCAACAAGCATTATCCTGTGGGTTTAATGATTATATGACTAAGCCAATAAATGAAGACCAACTAAAGGAACTTATCACTCACTATGCTAAAGATTAAAAATTTGTACTCTTTTTTCCTTATCCTATTTTGCCTCCTTACAGCACAATTATGTTATTCATTTGACTGGACTTCAAATAATGTTCAGGTTTTATATGGTAGTGACTTTGAATTTGGAGATTCAGATAGAACAACTTTTACTGTTGAACATGCAGATGGATGGGCTTATGGAACAAATTTTTTCTTTGTTGATATTGCAGATCGCAATGATATAGGTGTTGAAGTATATGCTGAAGTTTATTCATACCTAAGTTTGAACAAAATATCGGGTCAACAAATGTCTCTGGGGCCTATTTCTGATATTTCAGTCGTTGCCGGCTTAAATATTAGTAATAAACCAGAAAATGATCAGTTTAAAGCCTATTTATTAGGCTTGAGTTTTGATTTATCTAATAAATATTTTGATTACTTACAGCTCGATGTAACAGCGTATAAAGCAGATGATGTTAGTCGTAAATATGGTTTACAAATTACTCCTGTTTGGAGTTATCCATTTGAAATAGGTCCTGCCAGGTTTAAATTTCGTGGGTTTACTGATTTTCGCACAGGGAATACAAATAATTCAGGTAATTTTCATATTTTAGCTCAGCCACAAATGTTATTTGATATTGGTCATGCTGTAGGTATTAACAAAGATACTCTCTATGTAGGGACTGAATATTCTTATTGGTATAACAAATTTGGTGTCAAGGATGTTAATGAATCCGTTGTACAAGCAATGTTAATCGGTTTCTTTTAATATTATTTCAGATTAAATCTTATTTAATCGGTAAAATAGCTGTTTTTTATATCTAAACCAGTAAATACACATGCGTACAACTCAATTCCCTCTTAGCACTGTTAAAGAAACACCTGCAGATGCTGAAATTGCCAGTCATAAATTAATGATTCGTGCAGGTTTAATCCGTAAGTTAGCCTCAGGTTTATACACTTGGTTACCTTTAGGCTTAAGAGTTTTGCGTAAAGTAGAAAAAATTACGCGTGATGAAATGAACAAAGCAGGTGCTTTAGAAGTTTTGATGCCAACACTTCAGCCGGCTGAACTTTGGCAGGAAACAGGCCGTTGGGAACAATATGGTCCAGAACTTGCTCGGCTAAAAGATAGACATGACCGTGAATTTTGCCTAGGCCCAACTCATGAAGAAGTTATTACTGATTTAGCTAGAAATGAATTAAAAAGTTATAAGCAGTTACCTATAACATATTACCAAGTACAAACAAAAATTCGTGATGAAATTCGTCCGCGTTTCGGAATTATGCGTTCACGTGAGTTTATTATGAAAGATGCCTACTCATTTCATTTAGATCAGCAATCATTGCAAACAACTTATGATGTAATGTATCAGGCTTATAGTAATATTTTTGATCAATTTGGACTTAAATACCGTGCTGTTATTGCAGATTCAGGTTCAATTGGTGGAGCTATATCTCATGAGTTTCATGTGCTAGCAGATTCCGGTGAAGATGCTATTGCTTTTTCTACTGACAGTGATTACGCCGCTAATATTGAAAAGGCCGAAGCTATTATGCCATCGGGTACCTGTCCAGAGGCAACAACTGAACTTTGCTTAGTTGATACACCCCATCAACATACTATTGATGAGGTCAGTCAATTTTTTAATATTACTCCACAGCAATGCTTAAAAACCTTAATTGTAAAAGGTGAAAACAATACCTTAATCGCATTATTATTACGTGGAGATCATGAGCTTAATGAATTAAAAGCTGAAAAAATCGCAGGAATACTTTCTCCCTTAGAATTTGCAAGTGATGCTGAAGTTATTGATAACTGTCATTGTATGCCTGGTTCAATAGGCCCTATCGGACTTAATTTTAAAATTATTATTGATCGCAGTGCAACATTATTATCAGACTTTATTTGTGGTGCTAACCAAGATAACAAGCATTATAAAGGGGTAAATTGGAACCGTGACCTGCCCTTACCACAAGTTGAAGATCTTCGTCTTATCGTTGAAGGCGATGAGAGCCCTGATGGAAAAGGGACTATCACAATGGCTCGTGGCATTGAAGTGGGTCATATTTTTCAATTGGGTGACAAATACACCGCATCTATGAAAGCGTCGGTTATTAATGAGCAAGGTAAAAATCAAACCATGTTAATGGGCTGCTATGGCATTGGTATTTCTAGAATTGTTGCCGCAGCTATCGAACAAAAACATGATGATAAAGGAATTATCTGGCCCCGTAACCTTGCACCTTTTCAGGTGGCTTTATGTCCAATGAACATGCATAAATCAGAACGTCTAAGAACAGCAGTAGAAGAGATGTATAAAAATTTACAAGCAGCTGGAATTGAGGTTTTACTTGATGATCGAAAAGTTCGTGCAGGGTTTATGTTTTCGGATATGGAGCTAATTGGTATCCCACACCGTATCGTGATGGGAGATAGAGGTTTAGACTCTGGTAATGTTGAATATAGAGCAAGAACTGACAGCGAAAGTCAGGATATTGCACTAGATAAAATAATAGAGTTTATACAACAGCAGGTTAAAGGCTAAAGCCCATAACCACCCAACAAAGATATGTGTAAAATTTATATATAGAAGCCCTACACATATCTTTGAACCTTGTATCTGGGGCCTATCACGAAACGGAAAAAATCGTACGCTAAGATAATTTACAGATTAGCATCATAGGAGTCGTGATAATGTTAATTTGTTAAAAATGCTCTGCATGAGCATTATTCATAAGCTTTTTAAAAGACTCTGGATAAGGTTCTTGCAATAGAAATCCTGCTTCCATTGATGGATAAACCTCACCGTAACATCGCACATTTAGTTTATAAAATCTTTACTAAAGTCGCTAAACTGCGATTCCTGCAACCATGATACTTCCAAGCCTATCAAGGTAGGACAGCCAGTTACCCGTGAGCTTACGGCAGTATAGCGTGAAATATCAAAATACCGCTCTTGCCCTGACAATAAGCGAAATAAAAGAAAGTCGGGGCGTTAGCGATTACTCAAAT
>VAPM010191066.1_pt1 | contig 10526 bp, 9 predicted proteins | sample 3395091 | NCBI WGS metagenome assembly VAPM01 (sample SAMN08290445, study PRJNA428436) | hydrothermal vent metagenome | isolation source: Deep-sea hydrothermal vent chimney 3 | place: Pacific Ocean: Juan De Fuca Ridge | reverse complement strand
TTTAAATGAAAAATTGTTAGGTAATTTGTTGTTTAGTACAGCATCATAGGTTAAAGTTTTTATAGAACGTGGAGGACCAAAAAAATTTAAATGGCGTTGATTATTACCGTATAGATTGAAAAACTGTAACAATGATTTTTTGTCTTGATTACTATAATTAAAATCGTATTTCTCGTTTTTTATTTTTGAAATTATTGTTTTTATAATTGTTTTATTTTTTTTACTCCAATCATTCATCTCTGAAATAAAAAGACTAATAGGTTGGTTAGATTTTTTTAAATTTAATATGGGAAATTTAATGTTGTGCTCTTTTTCAAGTAAGTTTAAATTGAAGAAGAAATTTTGTTGTTTAATTAATTGTAGCTGCAATGCCACAACCGGCATTGTTGCTATTTCGCCTGCAGGAACTCGAAATAACCAAAATTTTGACACTTTAGCGGGATATTTAGGTAATGCAAATGGCGCTAAGGCTTTTGGGGCATCAGCAATTATTGCTGTTGGATAAACTAATCGTTCAATGTTAAATAATTCAGCAGCTTGGGTTTTTGGGGTTGTTCCATATTGATTTAAAAGCTCACGTTTTAGTTGGGTAAATAAAACGACATTATTTGATTTTTTAATGGCATTGGCGAGTAACTGATCTGTTGTTGTATTTTTAGCTTCTTTGAAAAATATATCGATAGCAATTACGGATGTCTGTTTTGAATATAGAAGTTCAATTAATTCTGCGTGTATTTTTCTTGGCCATTTAGCCGCTGAATTTGGAAGTTGAAAGTAATCTGATGCAATTTTATCAATCGCAATAATAACGATATTATCTGGGGCTGTTCGATTACCTCGAACCGTAAATAAAAGCTGCAATCCGAAATTTTCTTCAATGTCATAGCCTGGAGCAGCCCAAAAACTCAACACTCCGATAATGGCTACAATAATTCCTAAAGCTGTAGATTTATAAATTGATTGCATTTTAGTGTATTTATTGTATTTTCATTGCTAAAATTTATTTGATTTAACAAGGGTTTATTAAAAACGGCTAGACAATTTATGTGTTTATGTAATATTTACTATCATATAGAATTAAGTATAATTATAATTTACATATTATCTTGAAGGTAGCTATATATGTTAACCGATTTCCCTTTTTTTGATGGTTTAGATGAATCTCTTATATCTGATTTACATGTTCATGCTTCAAAGAGAACATATCCTAAAAATACTATTATCATTAATGAAGGTGATAGCACAGATTCACTTTATTTTATCGAGTCTGGCAAAGTAAAAGTTTACCTAAGTGATGAAAATGGTAAGGAAATTATAGTTAATAATCATAAATCAGGGGAATACTTTGGTGAAATGGCGCTTATTGATAATTCTAAACGTTCAGCGTCAGTGATGACAACTGAAAAATCAATTTTTAAAATAGTTGCTAAAGTTGAGTTTGAAAAATTTTTGGAATCGCATCCAAAAATAGCTCTTGGTTTAATCAAAGTTCTATCCCAACGAATTCGAAACTTAACTGACAATGTTCGAAGTTTGGCGCTTATGGATGTTTATGGAAGAGTTGCAAAAACCTTAATTAGTTTATCTGAAGCTGATGGCGAAAAGCTGGTTATAAAAGATAAATTAACACAACAAGATATTGCTAACAGAGTAGGCGCATCTCGAGAAATGGTTGCCCGAATATTAAAAGATCTTACTTTTGGTGGATACATTAGCAATGTGGATCGACGAATTGTTATTAATGAGAAATTGCCAGAACATTATTGATTTTAGTTTTCAACAGAGGATAAGTTTGTAAAATGATAATAATCTACTTTTAACTATTAAGGTTAAATCGACAATTGGTTTAATTTATGTTTTCTGTTAAAGTAACGTTACAAACGAATAATTCAAATATTAAACCTGCATGTGGTCTCTCGTTTGGATCACCACTGGTTAACAGGGACTAAAATGCCTACTATTACACTACCTGACGGTTCCCAGCGCGATTACTCTAATGCTATTTCAGTGCATGACATTGCAGCAGATATTGGTCCAGGCCTTGCTAAAGCAGCTTTAGCTGGGAAAGTTAATGGAAAAATTGTTGATACCTCATATTTAATTGAGCAAAATGTAGAACTCGGTATTATTACAGAGAAAGACGAGGATGGCATCGAAGTCATTCGCCATTCTACTGCGCATTTACTTGCCCAAGCCGTTAAATTATTATATCCAGAAGCTCAAGTGACAATTGGCCCCGTTATTAATAATGGTTTTTATTATGATTTTGCTTATAAAAAAGGGTTTACTGAAGACGATTTAGTTACAATTGAAAAGAAAATGACTGAATTGGTTAAACAAAACATACCGGTTGAACGTCAGGTGATGAGTCGTGATGAGGCTGTAACATTCTTTAAGGGTATTGGTGAAGTTTATAAAGCCGAGATCATTGAATCTATTCCTGCTGAGCAAGAACTGTCATTGTATCAACAAGGTGATTTTATTGATTTATGTCGCGGACCTCATGTGCCGTCGACGGGTAAATTAAAAGCATTTAAGTTAATGAAAGTAGCTGGTGCGTACTGGCGTGGTGACTCTAATAATGAAATGCTCACACGAGTATATGGGACTGCGTGGCCGGATAAAAAGCAATTAAAACAATATTTACACCGTTTAGAGGAAGCAGAAAAACGTGATCATCGAAAACTTGGCCGTAAGTTGGATTTATTTCATACTCAAGAAGAAGCTCCGGGTATGGTATTTTGGCATAACAATGGTTGGGTGGTATATCAACAAGTGGCTAGTTATATCAGAGAAACATTGCGCTTACATGATTATCAAGAGGTGAATACGCCACATTTAGTTGATAGAGTTTTGTGGGAAAAATCGGGTCACTGGGAAAAATTTCGTGAAGATATGTTTACTACAAACTCTGAAAACCGTGAATTTGCTGTTAAACCGATGAACTGTCCATGTCATATTCAGATATATAACCAAGGATTAAAAAGCTATCGTGATTTACCTCTACGTATGGCCGAATTTGGTTCATGTCATCGAAACGAGCAATCGGGAACCTTACATGGTTTAATGCGTGTACGTGCTTTTACTCAGGATGATGCTCATATCTTTTGTACTGAAGATCAAATTCAGGGTGAGGTTTCAAATTTTATCGATTTGTTATATTCAGTTTATGCCGATTTTGGGTTTTCTGATATTATTATTAAATTATCTACTCGGCCTGAAAAACGAGTTGGTTCTGATGAAGATTGGGATAAAGCGGAAGAAGCCTTAAAGATTGCATTAGATAATAAAAATATCGAATGGCAATTGCAACCTGGTGAAGGCGCATTTTATGGTCCTAAAATTGAATTTTCATTACGGGATTGTTTGGAGCGAGTTTGGCAGTGTGGTACTATTCAAGTTGATTTCTCAATGCCGGGTAGATTGGATGCTCATTATGTTTCAGAAGATGGATCTAAGCATGTTCCGGTAATGTTACATCGAGCAATTTTGGGTTCATTGGAGCGTTTTATTGGAATTTTAATAGAGCATCATGCAGGAGCATTTCCGGTATGGTTAGCTCCTATTCAGGTCGTTATTTTGAATATTACGGACAATCAAGCCGAATATGCCAAAAAAATCGTCGAATCATTGAAAAATAAAGGATTTAGAGTGAATTCGGACTTGAGAAATGAGAAAATTGGCTTTAAAATTCGCGAACATACGCTACAAAAAATTCCGTATCTGCTCGTTGTGGGCGATAGGGAAGTAGAAGAATCAACAGTGGCCGTGCGTGTACGAGGTGGTGATGATCTTGGTGCGATTCCGTTAGAGGAATTTATCGATAAACTCACAAATGATGTCGTACACCGCGGCCTTATTAATTAGATTATTTAAAAATTTGGAGGATTAAAACTATCGCTGCAGAGAAAAAAACGCGCATGAACGAAGAAATAATATCGAGTGAATTGCGAGTCATTGATAGTGAAGGAAATCAACTGGGGATTTTATCGAGAGCTGATGCGCTACATAGTGCTGATGAAGCAGATATGGATTTAGTTGAAGTTTCTCCAGATGCTAAACCACCAGTTTGCCGGATTATGGATTACGGCAAGTTTGTGTTTGAAGAAAATAAGCGAAAACACGCTGCAAAGAAAAAGCAAAAACAAATTCATATTAAAGAAGTAAAGTTTCGTCCGGGGACGGAAGTAGGCGATTATCAGGTAAAACTACGCAACCTGACTCGTTTTCTAAACAATGGGGACAAAGCTAAAGTCACACTGCGATTTCGCGGGCGTGAGATGGCACACCAGGAATTAGGACGTGATCTTCTTAAAAGGGTAGAAAAAGACTTGGCCGATTACGGCAGTGTCGAACAATATCCTAAAATGGAAGGTCGCCAAATGGTTATGGTGATTGGACCTAAAAAGAGTAGTAAATAAACGTACGCTACAGTCCGTCGTGGTATTGGCTGCCACAGATTGTCTGTCGAAAAGCGTATTTAATTAACATGATATTTTAAATAGAAATGCGGAGTATTACATGCCAAAAATGAAAACAAACCGAGGTGCTGCAAAGCGTTTTCGAAAAACTGCTTCAGGTGGTTTTAAACGTAAACAGTCTCATCTTAGACATATCTTAACTAAAAAATCGACTAAGCGTAAACGTCATTTACGTGCAGGTGAAATGATTGCTAGCGTTGATGTACGAATGGTACGTCGAATGTTGCCTTTCGTATAAATTAATTAAGACATTCTGAGGATAAGATTATGCCAAGAGTAAAACGCGGCGTCACAGCACACGCCAGACATAAGAAAATTTTAAAACTTGCTAAAGGTTACCGGGGACGTCGTAAGAGCGTTTACCGTGTTGCTAAGCAGGCTGTTACTAAAGCAGGTCAATATGCATATCGTGATCGTCGTCAAAGAAAACGTCAGTTCCGTGCATTGTGGATTGCACGAATAAATGCAGCATCAAGAGAATGTGGCATTACTTACAGTCGATTTATGAATGGTCTGAAAAAGGCCGCCATTGGTATCGATCGTAAAGTCCTAGCCGACATTGCTGTATATGATAAAGCAGGTTTTGCTGCATTAGCTGAAAAAGCAAAAGCAAGTTTGTCATAACAAATAGTTTTAGTTAGTAATATTTATAACTAATTACTGCAATATAGTTAGATATCAAATGGGGAAGGCCGATGGTCTTCCCTTTTTTATTAGAAAAATAAATTAAAAAGATGAGTTTATATTGTGCAACAAGAACTTGATGAACTAATAAAAAGCGCACAGCTGGCAATTACCGAAAGTGCAGAGTTAGCGTTGTTGGATAATGTTCGGGTAAAATACTTAGGCAAAAAAGGCCTTATTACTGAACGAATGAAACAGCTAGGGAAGTTATCAGCAGAACAGCGTCCTGCTGCTGGTCAATTGATTAACAAAGCAAAACAAACGGTGCAACAGAGTATTATTGAGCGTAAAGATTTTCTTCAAAATGAATCGCTCAATAGGCAATTAGCGCAAGAACGTTTGGATGTTACTTTACCCGGTCGTCGAGAATCTGCCGGAGGCTTACACCCCGTGACGATTACAATGAATCGAATTCAGGAATTATTTTCAGCAATGGGTTTTAGCATTGAAGAAGGCCCTGAAATAGAAGATGACTTTCATAATTTTGAAGCGTTGAATATTCCTGAAACACATCCTGCTCGTGCGATGCATGATACATTTTATTTCGATAATAAATTATTATTACGAACACATACTTCACCAGTGCAAATTCGAGCGCTAGAAACACAGGAACCACCGCTACGATTAATTGCTCCAGGTAGGGTTTATCGTTGTGATTCAGATTTAACGCATACTCCAATGTTTCATCAAGTTGAAGGTTTGATGGTTGATGATTCAGTAACATTTGCCGATCTCAAAGGCATTATTATTGATTTCTTACAACACTTTTTTGAACAAGATGATCTCGCTGTACGTTTTCGTCCATCCTATTTTCCATTTACAGAACCATCTGCTGAAGTTGATATTCAATGTGTTATGTGTGGCGGAGAGGGCTGTCGAGTGTGTAGCCAAACTGGTTGGATTGAAGTTTTAGGTTGTGGCATGGTACACCCGAATGTTTTTTCACACGTCAATATTGATACCGAAAAATATACCGGTTTTGCTTTTGGTATGGGTGTAGAGCGTTTGTCGATGATTCGATATGGTGTTAATGATTTACGTTTATTTTTTGAAAACGATTTGCGATTTTTAAATCAATTTAGATAAGTCTTCAAATTAACATCTTATATAAATCAATATCGTATAACAGGAATTTATAATGAAATTTAGTGAACAATGGTTAAGGGAATGGGTTAATCCGAAAATAACAACCGAGGCATTATCTCATCAATTAACAATGGCGGGTCTTGAAGTTGATTCAATAGAACAAGTTGCAGGTGAATTTTCTAAAGTCGTAATAGCCGAGGTTATTAAAGTAAGTCCCCATCCTGATGCTGATAAATTATGTGTTTGCAGTGTGAATATAGGTGCTGATGAACCATTATCCATTGTTTGTGGTGCGGCGAATGTTGTTCAAGGTGTAAAAGTACCTGCGGCATTAGTCGGTGCAAGGTTACCGGGTGGAATTAAAATTAAAAAAGGCAAATTACGTGGTGTGGCATCCCATGGAATGCTGTGTTCTGAAACTGAATTGGGATTAGCTGATGAAGCTGATGGATTAATGCTATTACCAAGTGATGCTCCTATTGGTGAAAATATAAGAGATTATTTAAATTTAGATGATGTTGCATTTGATGTTGATTTAACACCAAATCGGGGTGATTGTTTGAGCTTACATGGTATTGCACGTGAAGTTGGGGTTTTAAATAGCTTAAACCTGACTAAAATTAAAACTAAGAAAATTACTTTAATGCACAAAGATTTATTAAAAGTAACGATTAGTGCACAGCAAGCTTGCCCTCATTACTCGGGTTTAATTATTAAAAATATCAATGTTAACGCTAAAACACCGTTGTGGATGGTAGAAAAACTTAGGCGTAGTGGTCTTAGAAGCATTAGCCCGGTGGTTGATGTAACGAACTATGTGTTACTGGAATTAGGTCAGCCAATGCATGCGTTTGATTTGGATAAACTGGATTCAGAAATTATTGTTCGTTATGCGACAGATAAAGAAAGTTTAACTTTATTAGATGGACAAGAAATTAAATTAAGCACAAACGATCTGATTATATCCGATAAAAAAAAACCTGTTGCCCTCGCAGGTATTATGGGAGGAGAGGCTAGTGCTGTGACTGATGTCACTCAAAATATCTTTCTCGAAAGTGCTTACTTTGATCCCACTATGATAGCTGGACGTGCCAGAAGTCACGGCCTACATACTGACTCATCGCACCGATTTGAACGTGGTGTAGCATCTAATCTTCAGAATCATGCTTTAGAACGTGCAGCAGAATTATTATTGGAAATTGCTGGCGGCAAAACGGGTAAGATTATTGAAATTAGTTCGCCCGAAAATCTGAATCAGCAAAAAATAATTGAATTTAAACCTAAGCGATTTAAGCGAGTAATGGGGCTTGAGCTAGAATTAACACAAATGAAAGAAATATTTGTTCGATTAGAGATGAATGTCAATGATTCCAATTTAGAATCGTGGCAAATAACACCTCCTGCATTTCGGTTTGATATTAACTATGAGGAAGATTTGCTTGAAGAGCTTGGACGAATCTATGGTTATGAAAAATTACCTGCTCGTCTACTCAAAGGCAGTCTTACATTACCTCAGAGTTCTGAATCGAACAGAAGTGTACAAGATTACCGAGCTGATTTAGTTGCTCAGGGTTACTCTGAGGCGATTACATATAGCTTTGTTGAAGAGAAACTACAAAAGCTACTTGAACCTGAGCTAAACTCAATTAAATTAACGAATCCGATATCCGAAGATATGGCTGTAATGCGCACAACACTTTGGACTGGATTAGTCCAAGCTGTGCAATATAACTTGCATCGCCAGCAATCTCGTATAAAATTATTCGAGTATGGTCTCAAGTTTGTAATGCAAGATACTGAATTACAACAAATAGAGTCATTTGCTGGTGTTGTGGTTGGTTCTAAAATGGATGAGCAATGGGCTGAAAAGTTGGATGATGTCGATTTTTATGATGTTAAAGGTGACGTTGAGCGTTTATTAGAACGGGCAGGTATCGCGCAAGAGTTTACTTATGAATCAGCTAGTCATCTTGCTTTACATCCTGGTCAAACCGCTCAGATAAAGCGAAATGGCCAACATTGTGGTTGGATTGGCGCAATTCATCCCGCATTACAAAAGAAACTGGGATTAACAAAAAATGTATTTTTATTTGAGTTAGACTTTTGGGCGTTAAAAGACGGTAAAATTCCAAAATTTGAAGTTTTGTCCAAATTTCCATCAATTCGGCGTGATATTGCAATAGTGGTTGATGACGATGTACCAGCAGCATTGGTAATGCATAGTATTAAAAATAGTCAAGTCACTTACCTAACAAATGTCGAGTTATTTGACGTATATACTGCCGAAGGTATTGATTCTGGACGAAAAAGTCTTGCTTTGGGCTTGACCTTACAGGATCTTTCGCGCACTCTTACTGATAGTGAAGTAGAAGTTATCGTTAAAGAGGTGCTTGAGCATCTTGAGCAAAATTTTGGAGCAGTTCTAAGGTAATCGATATGGAAATCAATAGGGTTAGTTGGATTAGGCTTCAATAATCATAAGATTTATGAATTGCAAGCTGAAGAAAAAACGAGAAAAAATATGGCGCTAACAAAAGCCGTTATGGCTGAAAAACTGTTTGAAGAACTAGGCTTGAATAAAAGAGAAGCGAAAGAACTCGTGGAATTTTTCTTTGAAGAAGTTCGTTCTGCACTAGAAAGAGGTGCGCAAGTGAAACTATCCGGGTTTGGGAATTTTGACTTACGTGATAAAAAACAACGGCCTGGACGAAATCCTAAAACGGGACAAGAAATACCGATTACCGCACGACGCGTAGTCACGTTTCGCCCTGGTCAGAAACTTAAAGCACGTGTAGAGGCCTATGCTCGAGCCAACCCACAACAATGAACTACCGCCAATTCCTGGCAAACGCTATTTTACGATTGGCGAAGTCAGTGATCTGTGTGACGTAAAGCCTCATGTGTTACGTTATTGGGAGCAAGAATTTCCACAACTAAAACCAGTAAAGAGACGCGGCAATCGTCGTTATTATCAGCGTCAAGATGTGGTGATGATTCGACAAATTCGTAGTTTACTGTACGAACAAGGATATACAATTGGCGGTGCTCGATTACGACTTTCAGATACAGATGAAAATAAACCGGCTAACGATAATAAAAAAATAATAAAAGAATTACGTGAAGATTTAGAACACGTTCTTGAAATTTTAAATTAATTATAATTTTTCCCTCCTTAAATTTGAAAAAGCTTAAAATGGCAAAATAATCGGGGCGTAGCGCAGTCGGGTAGCGCACTACACTGGGGGTGTAGGGGTCGAAGGTTCAAATCCTTTCGTCCCGACCATTTTGATATTAATTAGCAATATTTAATCTATAATTGAAAAAATAATAAAAAGATTGGATTGTATTTAAATGAACCAAACAGAAAAAAGCATTACACCCATGCCGGTACAATATTATGTATCCGATTCTGAGCAAAATGATGAGATTGATTTATTCGAATTAGTGCTATCAATATTTGCGCAATGGAAGTTAATTTTATTGATAATAACAGTCGGTACTTTATTGACTATAGCTTATACAACAACCATTCCAAAACAGTACGAAAATTATACCCAGCTTAGAAAACCATTAATATCTGATATTCAAATAATTAAATTAAATGGCTATGGAGTTGATTTAGAGTCACTTTTTTTAATTTTTTATAACAATCTTAAATCACCAGAAGTTTTTAAAAACTATTTAATTTCAACAGATATTATTTCTAAATTATATCCAAAATTAAAATCTACGGTAGATCTTAATCAAGCAGCCATTGGAATGACATCAACTTTAATGGTGAATTACATTGATAGTGAAAATAAAACGACGAAGTCTGGTGTGAAATCTGATGTTTTTAAAGTAACTTTGAAATTTAACAATGAAGATATAGCTGTTAATATTCTTAATCAGTATGTTAAAGATATAGAGCAATACACATTAAAGGATATTAAGGAACATGGAAAGTACTCTATTAGTTTACGGAAACAAGAAATAGAAGAAAAAATTTCAGGCTTAAGAAATTTAGCAAAACAAAATCGGTTAAATGCTATTGCCGATTTAAAAGAGACCTTAAACGTAGCATCGATTATGGGCGTTAAAAAACCATTAATATCAATACCAACAAACGCAAACGGTTCAAAATCAAATGGTCTTACTTTATTCCTAAGTGATTCAAAACAACAGCAAAAATACATGGTTGGAAGTGATTATTTAAATGCTGAAATTAAAAGATTAGAATCTCGTGGGTTTAAACTAACATCAGATGATGCCTTTATTGGGGAAATTCCAAAACTA
>VAPM010273015.1_pt1 | contig 10534 bp, 8 predicted proteins | sample 3395091 | NCBI WGS metagenome assembly VAPM01 (sample SAMN08290445, study PRJNA428436) | hydrothermal vent metagenome | isolation source: Deep-sea hydrothermal vent chimney 3 | place: Pacific Ocean: Juan De Fuca Ridge | reverse complement strand
CTTCCACTCGAGCAGGCCGAACCACTGGACACGCCGATACCGGCACGATCAAGCTGCATCAACAACGTTTCACCGTCGATGCCTGCAACGACTAACTGCACCGTATTCGGCAGTCGCTGCGCCTGTTGAGCAAACACCGTTACTTGCGGATAACGACCTAAACCGGACTCCAGTGCATCACGCAGGGCACACAGCCGTTCGTGATCTGCATCCAGTTGCTGCAACGCCAGTTCTGCCGCCACACCGAAACCTACTATTCCCGCGACATTCTCCGTCCCGGCGCGAAAACCACGCTCCTGGCCACCACCGTACTGCAGGGGTGTCAGTTGCAGCGACTTGTCAAAGACCAGCGCACCGATACCCTGTGGTCCGTAAATCTTGTGCGATGACAGGCTCATCAACTGCACGCCACTATCGGCGAAATTCACCGGCAACTTGCCCGCTGCCTGTACCGCATCGGTATGCATGACAGCACCGGCTGCGCGTGCGCGTTCGGCAATGGCTGCTATGTCCTGAATAACACCGGTTTCATTGTTTGCCATCATCACTGACACCAGCCTGGTGCCTGTCGTAACAGCCTGTTGCAGCGCCTCCGCAGTCACCCGGCACTGTGTATCCACGTTCAACCAGTCGACCTGCCAGCCGACACCAGCCAGCTGTTGCGCCTTCTCCAGCACTGACGGGTGCTCTACCCTGCTGATGGCAATACGTCCCGGCTTGTGCCCGGCAGTGATGGCATGCAGGGCCAGATTGTTGGCCTCGGTACCACCACTGGTAAAAATGATCTGTGAAGGCTGCGCACCAACCAGCTGCGCCACCTGCTCGCGTGCTGTGTCGATCATTGCACGTCGGGCACGTCCGAACTGGTGCGTACTGGAAGGATTACCCGGCAACCCGTTCATACAGTCCAGCATGGCATCACGCACCGGCCCGGCGAGCGGCGTCGTGGCGTTGTAATCAAGATAGCATTTCATGCCTGCCGTCCGATCCGCGTCAGAGCGGCTCCACAGCCGGGTTGGCAAACACGACATCAACCTTCAGATCCTGCTTCACATCAGCTTCCTCGCCAGCACGTTTCGAGGCGCCCTGCTCAACCAGTTGCGCCAGTGAAATACTGCTTAAAAAAGTGAATATCTGGTCACTGAGCTCTGTCCATAGATCGTGGGTCAGGCAACGCTGCCCATCCTGGCAATTCTCTTCACCACCACAGCGCGTCGCGTTGACGCTTTCATCAACCGCCGCCACCACATCGGCAACCGCAATATCCGCCGCGTCTGCGCTTAGCAGGTAGCCGCCGCCGGGGCCACGTGTACTGGACACCAGCCCGTTACGGCGTAAGCGTGTAAAAAGTTGCTCCAGGTACGAAAGTGATATGCCCTGACGTTCGGAAATCACCGAAAGCGTGATCGGACCCTGGTTCGCGTGTAGCGCCAGATCCAGCATCGCGGTAACGGCATAACGACCTTTACTGGTCAGTTTCATGCGAGCCTGCCTTGATTCAACCCTCGGAAAACATTGCTAAAGTGCCATAACTGAGTAAAACAGTCAAGAATTACCAACCCGCCAGAAACAGAGGTTACCGGCCACAGGCAGACAAGGCATTGATGTGTGGGAACATCTGCGCAATAACAAGCCACAGATTGTCCAGGTATATGAACAGCCCGGTCCGGGCACAGGCCTTTTCGCTAACCGCGTGCGTCAGTCGGGCTTACGATCATTCTTGTCACTGGACGCTTTATCGTCGTCCGGCACTGGCTCCTCATCCCCGGTTTCGATTGGCGGTGTTGCACAGGATGTATGGCTGTCCAGCTCGCAAGGACCGAGATCCGGCATCTGCATGTCAGCCACCTCGGCACCGAGTCCCTTCAGGCCACGGCACATGTCCTCCAGCCGTTTATCCATAACATGAATGTGGTCAAGCATGCTGTTAATGGCGTTGGCTACCGGGTCAGGCATATCCTGGGTGCTGCCGTAGGCATCGAAACCCATTTTTTTTGCAATAGCATCACGGCGCTTCTGCTGGTCGGAAAGACTGCCACCGACCACACGCCCGGGCACGCCAACCACGGTGGAACCTTCATGGACATCACGAACCACAACCGCATTGGAGCCAATACGGACGTCGTCGCCAATGTGAATCGGCCCCAGCACCTTGGCACCTGCACCAATCACCACGTCGTTACCCAGGGTCGGGTGACGCTTGCCTTTTTCCCAGCTGGTGCCGCCCAGCGTGACGCCGTGGTACAGGGTGCAGTCATCACCGATCTCGGCCGTCTCACCGATGACAACACCCATTCCGTGATCGATAAAGAAACGCCGGCCAATCGTCGCACCGGGATGAATTTCAATACCGGTAAACCAGCGGGCGACATTCGACAATACCCGTGCCAGCCAGGGCAGACCGTTATTCCACAGGATGTGCGTAAAACGATGCATCATCACCGCATGGAAACCCGGGTAAGTTGTAATAACTTCAAAATCGGTGCGCGCCGCCGGGTCGCGATCAAATACGCAGTTCAGGTCTTCCCGTAATCGCTCCCACATAAGTCACCTGGCCTTAAAGATAGCGTCCCATTATAGGCGTCGGCAGCCAGTGCGCCAATTCACGTATTCCTGAAGGTTTTTTTGTTTGTCGCCGTCAGGATGCCACGCAGGATATTCACCTCGTTCTGGTCCGGCCGGGCGCGGTTGTACAGGCGACGCAAACGGCGCATTAACTGGCGGGGTTTATCCGGGTCAAGAAACTCCAGCTCAACCAGTGTCTGTTCCAGATGCTGATAGAGCTGTTCCATCTGTTGTGCCGTGGCGTAATCGGTGTCGACATCTGCTTGCGATTCTCCGGAATCAGCCAACGCCATCATCCGCAACTCGTAACAGATAACCTGCACCGCAGCGGCAACATTCAGGGAAGGATATTCAGGATTGACGGGGATCTGTACCAGGTAATGGCAAAGATTCAACTCTTCATTGGTCAACCCGGTACGCTCACGACCGAACAGAATCACGGCTTTACGGGCATCCGGGTGTACACGCACTTGCTCGGCACAGCCACGGGGATCAAGCATCGGTACCGGTAGGGAACGACTGCGCGCACTTGCACCGATAACCAGCGTGGCATCGGCGATTGCTGCATCAATGGAGTCAAACTGCTGCGCCGCAGCGAGCACGTCATCTGCGCCCGATGCGCGCGCTGTCGCCTCGGCACAGGGATATTGCCCGGGATTAACCAGCCGTAGTTCGTGCAGCCCCATGTTTTTCATGGCGCGCGCGGCGGCCCCGATATTACCGGGGTGACTGGTTTCGACCAGCACAATGGCAGTCTGGAATATCTGTTCAGACATCATAATAGTCGGATATCCTGTTACACCCGTCTCAGATCAAACGGCATCAGGGTTTCGATTGAAGCAGCGCCAACTGCCACCATCAGCAGTCGATCAATACCCAGTGCTACACCGCTACAATCCGGCAGCCCGTGCACAAGCGCACCTGTCAGGGCATCATCCATGGGCATTTCCGCCTGCCCGCGTTGTACCCGGCAGCGGTTCTCGGCAGCAAACCGCTGCTGCTGTTCATCAGCATCTGCCAGTTCATGAAAGCCATTGGCGAGTTCGACAGCACCGAAGTAAAGTTCAAAACGTTCCGCAACCGGGTATTCGCCACCACGAACGCGCGCCAGTGACGCCTGTGAGGGCGGGTAGTCAAAGACAAACTGTGCAGTCGAGCCGAGCCGAGGTTCCAGCCAGTGGCTCACAATCAGATCGAGCCAGCCATCCATGTCTTCATCATCCAGCGCCGGCAGATTTTCTCCCAACTGCTGCCTCGCAAACTGCCGGAATGCAGCAACCTCATCGCACCACGGGTCGAGTCCTGTTCCTTCAACAAACCAGTCCCGGTAGCTGATACGTTTTGCCGGACTAACATCAACAAACCCGTCCAGTACTGCGGCCATTAACTGATCCACTTCATCCATCAACGCCGTGCAATCAAAACCCGGCCGGTACCATTCCAGCATCATAAATTCAGGATTGTGGCGGGCGCCGTACTCGCCGTTACGGAAGACGTGTGCAAGCTGGTAGATCGGCCCGCTGTCCGCCGCCAGTAATCGTTTCATGAAAAACTCGGGAGAACTGCACAAATACAGCGCTTTGCCCTCTGCCGCACCCGGCCCGCTGTAACGGGTCTGGAAGGATTCAATGGCCGGGTCAGTTGTCGCCGCAGACGACAGTACTGGTGTATCAACCTCCAGCACATTCCGTTCACTGAAAAAATTGCGGATGCGCGCCAGCAATCCGGCACGTGTCCGCAACACTTCATTGCTGGCACCAGGGCGCCAGTCAGTCGGCGTTTCAGTCCTTGGCACGGCCGACGTATTCGCCGGTACGGGTATCAACCTTGACGACTTCACCGATATTGATAAACAACGGCACACGTACCACGACACCGGTTTGCAACGTGGCCGGCTTGCCACCACCTCCCGAAGTATCCCCACGTACGCCGGGATCGGTTTCCGTGACTTCCAGCAGTACGAAATTGGGTGTTGTCACACTGATCGGGACGCCATCCCACAGGGTAACCTGGCAGAGATCCTGTTCCTTCAACCATTTTTTCGCGTCAGCGACCGCTGCCTCACCGGCGGCAATCTGCTCGTAACTTTGTGGGTCCATAAAGTGCCAGAACTCGCCATCGCTATACAGATACTGCATATCGGTTTCCATCACATCCGCCGCTTCCACCGTTTCGCCGGACTTGAAGGTGCGCTCAATGACCCGACCTGTCTTGAGATTGCGGATTTTCACCCGGTTGAACGCCTGGCCCTTGCCTGGCTTCACAAACTCGTTTTCAATGATGGAACAGGGATCGTTGTCGAGCATGATCTTCAGACCGCCCTTGAACTCATTTGTACTGTAGGTCGCCATGGAGCACCTTATGTTGTCAATATCGGGGAAAACAGGAGCCGTATGATACCGCGAAGCCTGCAACGGCAACAAACACCCCCCTGGCAGACGCTGATGGGGCAATGTATCACCGACGTGGAAACGCTGTGGCAGATACTGGGCCTGCCACGTTCGTTACTGCCACAGGCACAACTTGCCGCACGGCAATTCCGCCTGCGGGTACCGGCAGGTTTTGTGCAACGGATGCGCAGAGGCGACCCCACTGACCCACTGCTCAGACAGATACTGCCTCTCGGTGAAGAACTGACCGAGATCCCGGGCTACGCCACCGACCCGCTGGAAGAGCTGGACGCAATGCCGGTACCCGGCCTGTTACACAAATATCCCGGCCGCGTCCTGCTGACACTGACTGGTGCCTGCGCGGTCAACTGCCGTTACTGTTTCCGCCGCCACTACCCCTATAACGAAGCCAATCCGGGCCGTGAACACTGGCCGGCCACGCTGGACTATCTGGCCCGGCGTGAGCAGATCAGTGAGGTTATTCTGAGCGGTGGCGACCCGCTGACCCTCACTGATTCCCGGCTGACTGACATGGCCGGCGACCTGGCACTGATCCCTCACATCACCACCTTGCGCCTGCACAGCCGGGTGCCGGTGGTGCTGCCGGAGCGCATCGACAAGACACTACTCAACTGGATATCAGATACCCGTTTACAGGTAGTTCTGGTAATTCACTGCAACCACGCCAATGAAATCGATGCCTCGGTGACAAATGCCATGCAGCGACTGAAATCGGCGGGCGTCATCCTGCTCAACCAGTCCGTCCTGCTGCGCGGCGTCAACAATGATGCAGAAACCCTGTGCAAATTGAACCAGCGCCTGTTTGATGCTGGCGTCCTCCCCTACTACCTGCACCAGCTGGACCGGGTACAGGGCGCCGGGCATTTTGCCGTCAGCGATGCGGAAGCGCAGCAAATAATAGAGGAAATACGTTCTATATCACCGGGTTATCTCGTCCCGCGACTGGTCCGCGAAATCCCTGGTGAAAGCGCCAAAACACCCATTTAAAATTAATGGGGGACAGACTTAAGCATAATATCTTTACCAGATATCTTTACCAGGATATTGATTTCGTCATTCCGTAGCAGGCCGGAATCCAGAGAACGAAGCCATTGAGGCAACAACTGGATCCCGGCCTGCGCCGGGATGGCGGCAGTTTTCGTTTAAGTCAGTGCCATTCCAAGTTCAGTGCCATTCTAAGCCAGTGCCATTCTGGTCTGTCCCGCATTAAATTCCAGTTTTTCGCTGGCAGGACGATAGCCCGAGCGAAACGCAGGGATGACAGCACCTCAACCTGGAACCCGCACTGCAACAATAACCAGCGGACGAATTGCCCATGCAACTTTCTGTACCAAACCGTACCAGCCCGAAACAGGGTTCATTCGACAGCAAGCACACCCGTGTGAAGGAATGGATTGGTCATCTTCCCATGGCCAACGTGGGAGAGACAACAAGGCAGTTGTATGAAGCACTGAACGACCTCAATCACCAGGACATCCCCGCTCAGCAACGATTCAAGGCACTGGAACTCCTGCAACAGCCGGTTCGTTTTGTGACGGACCATATGAAGAAACACATTGTCGGCAAACCGCTACCGCCGAAAATGAAGAACCTGAAGATTGCCCACCTGTCGTGTGAAATCACTCGTGCGCTGGCCACCGGTTACAAGGTGCTGGTCATGGAGCAGATCGCCGGTGTCGGCCGTAAGGACAGGAAGCTTCTGGTAACCGCGATACATCGTTCGATAAAACTCCTGGGGCAGGTGTTGCTCAAGGCATTCCAGGTCTATGAACCTTGCCCGGAATCCGTCTGGCTGGAAATTCACTCGCTGTATCGCTACGCGGAGAGCAATGGCCTGCACCGCACCAAAGTCATGGATGCCGTCGCGGCTATCCAGCATTCATCTACGGTAACGGATGGCTATAAACAGATCCTGCTACTGGCGCTGGCCTGCCCCTATCGCCTGCGCCACGGCGAAGTAGAAGATATCTACGATGCCCTGGAAGACTGGGCCAGGTTCAGTGACCTGAAGATGCTCGAAGAATTGCCCGACGCACTTTTTTCCGTGAACCTGGATGCCGATGAGCCACCCAGTTACCTGGTACTCAGAGATACCACCGGGAACCACAGTAAAATCCGTGCCCTGAATACCGGACGTTTAGCAGAGCACATCCGCAACACCATCAGCGAAAGCCATGGAAAACGTCCGACCGGTATCAAACCTTCCGCCTTACGGCACCTGATGCTGGTATGGGGTGTCATGCCCCGGCGCCGTTATTCACGCGTGAAAGACCAGTCACAAGTCATCGTTTCGATGGGACTGAGTTCAATTCACTACTTTGTCAGTGGTGAGGTTGCTTTCAATCAGGCACCTGTCAGTGAGGTGTGCCACTCCGACCTGTCAGTCAACCCGGAGTCAGACGGGCATACCCGGGAACCTGTCCACTTTGGCACTCAAAATGCGCAGCCTGAGCACAGTCAACTGCCCGACGTGTGGGAAATGAATTACCGGGTTGAAGGGGACGCACTACCGACCAGTCTGGAAAATGCCGTGGCGCGCGCCGCGTCAGGCATGCAGATCAACCCCAGCCATCGCACCCAGAACTGGAAGATGGTTAATATCAGTGCCGGTGGTTATTGCCTGCTGTGGGACAATCTTGAGACCACTCGCGCGCAGGTCGGCGAATTGCTGGGAATACGTGAAGAAAGCGACCCGGATACCTTCCACTGGCGACTGGGTGTCATCCGCTGGCTGAAATTTGCAGACAAGCGGGGGCTGGACCTGGGTGTACAGATGCTGTCACCGGGTGCTGTTGCTATCGCCGGACAGCCCGATCGACATGGCGCAAAAAATGATGATTTTACCCGCGGCCTGCTGCTGCCCGAAATTGCCACCCTGCAACAAAGTGCAACATTGCTATTACCCTCACCACCGTTCAAGGTGGGCGACACCGCCATTATCAACTGTCACGGGAAAAACGTACGCGTTGCCCTGACCAGGCTGGTAGAAAATACCGGCAGTTTTGCCCAGTTCCAGTTCACAGCACTGGGTGAAGTATCACTCCCCTCACAGAAAAAACCAGCCAGCAAATCAACCAGCAGCGACTTTGATGACGTCTGGGAGCTTTTGTAAGCCAACCAGCGCTAGAACAGTGCCCTGAACAGGTCCGGGTATTCGACAATCCCGCCACCGGACAGGGCACCATCGACCAACTCCATGGCAGTCAGGGCATCATCCGGAATCGGCAGGTTACAGGTCACACCCCAGTCTGTTGCCAGCTTGAAACCGAAACGCAGGTAGTAATCCGGGTGTCCCGCTACCACGATGGCGTTGTAACAAAGCGGCCTGGCTCGCGCCACGGCGGCGTCAATCAGCTCCGAACCAATCCCACGATGGGATTGCGATGGCACCACCGACATCGGCCCCAGCGCGAGAATCTCACTTTCGCCCCGCTCGGACACCAGCTTTACCCGGGACAGCACCACGTGGCCGACGATACGTCCATTGAGTTCTGCCACCAGAGAAAGGTCCGGAATAAAACCCGGCGACTTTCGCAATTCACTGACCAGTTGCGCCTCCGCCTCGCCCTGGAATGCGCTGAGATTAACGACATCGATGGCACTGAAGTCATCGGGAGTTTCAGCTCTTACCCTGATCTGTTGCATACCCTGTCCCCGGCTGGTTCGGCCCGGCCACAGAAGGTGACCGCATGATTTTATGCTAGCAGGAAACCCGTTGCTGTAAAAGCGCTTACAGCGCAAATCAGAACGCGCTGAGAATAGTATCCAGCAGGTAAAGAACCCCTCCCTGCTGCCGAAACAATAGTAGCGCACTGTCAGCCACCAGCTGGCGAGAAAAATCTGAATTCAGGAGCACAGCACCCAATGGACAAGGATCAAACCCTGCGTCTGCTCATCGTCGAAGAATCCCGGAACGATGCGGAAGCCCTTGCCAATATCCTCAGAAATGCCGGGTGGGCTTCCCGACTGGACTACGCAGAAGACAGCGAAGGCATCTGTGCCGCCCTGGACAGAAATATGCCGAACCTGGTGCTGTGCGCCATGGGCCTGGAATCCATATCGCTATCCGATGTTGCCGAGCTCCTTAAGGAACGCAAAACACCTGTCCCCCTGATAGCCATAGGTGAAACAGCCAACGAGTCTGACATCGTTGAAGCCATGCGTCAGGGGGCATCCGATCTGTGCTCGTACGACCAACCCGATCACCTCCAGTTGGTTACCCGGCGTGAACTTCGACAGCTCAGTGCCTGCAGCAAGGCACAGAATTTTGAAGCCCGGTTCCACGAAAGTGAGAAACGCGCCCGCTCGTTAATGGAAAGTTCACGGGATGCCATTGCCTACGTTCATGAAGGCATGCATATCTTCGCCAACAGTCCTTACCTGGAAATGTTCGGCTTCGATGATATCGAGGAAATCGAAGGCACACCGATACTCGATATGGTCATCCCGGATGAACACGACAAATTCAAGGCATTCCTTCGCAGTTTCAGCAAGGAAGAAGCCAGCGAAAACTCGCTGGAAACCCACGGCCAGTTGCCTGACGGCAAACAATTTGACGCGTTAATGGAATTTTCTCCCGCCAGTATTGATGGCGAGGCCTGTACCCAGATCATCATCCGTAACCAGGTGGGATCGAGCAAGGAGCTGGAGCAGAAACTCAAATTCCTCAGCAAGCAGGATGTCCTTACAGGCCTGTTCAACCGCCAGTATTTCATGGAAGAGCTGGAACTGGCCATCACCAACGCCGTCAGCGGTTCGGAAAACGCCGCCCTGATCTACCTGTTGATGGACAACTTCAAGGAGGTCAAGGACAACATCGGTCTCGGTGCGGCAGACATGGTGATCAGTGATATTGCCAGCCTGCTGCAAGAGCATTCAAAAGACGATGACATCGTTGCCCGCTTCGGGGATCACTCCTTCGCTATCATGCGCAAAGATTGCGATCACGACTCGATCACAGCGCTTGGCGACGAAATCCGCCAGGCCATCGAAGACCACATCACCGAGATTGAAGGCAAGTCTGTCACCACAACCTGTAGTATCGGTATGAGCATCATCGGGGAAAGCGCACCGTCCGCACAGGAAGTGATTTCCCGTGCCGACCTGGCCTGCGAGGTTGCCCGCTCCTCGGGGGGCAACAAGATCCACCTGCATAACCCGGTGGTCGATGAAAAGATTGGCAAGGAACGCGATCAGCAAATGCACGCCCTGATCGAGGACTCGCTTGAAAAGAACCAGTTCTGCCTGCTTTACCAGCCGGTCGTCAGCCTGCAGGGTGATGCCGGTGAAAAGTATGAAGTCCTCCTGCGTATGCTCAATGATGAAGATGAGCACATCCTGCCCAGCCAGTTCCTGCCTATCGCCGAGCAGACAGGGCAGATTGCGGAAATCGACCACTGGGTGATCAGGAATGCCATCAAGGCATTATCAGAGCACCGCGCGCAGGGTACCGATACACAATTCTTCGTTAAAATTTCAGCGCAAACCCTGCTGAATGACAAACTGGTCGCCTTCATCAGCGACCGCCTGAAAGAGTACCGTCTGCCCGGCGATGCGCT
>VAPM010046029.1_pt1 | contig 10534 bp, 9 predicted proteins | sample 3395091 | NCBI WGS metagenome assembly VAPM01 (sample SAMN08290445, study PRJNA428436) | hydrothermal vent metagenome | isolation source: Deep-sea hydrothermal vent chimney 3 | place: Pacific Ocean: Juan De Fuca Ridge | reverse complement strand
GTTAACACTCGGTGTTTTTTTCGCCATCGAAAGTTATTCAGGCAGTATCCCGAAAATGGAGAATCAGGTCGCATTGGCAAAACGGGCCGAAGCACTGGGCTTCGCCGCATTATGGTTCCGGGATGTCCCCTTGCACGACCCAAATTTTGGGGACGTTGGACAGATTTATGATCCCTGGGTATATCTGGGTTATATCGCTGCACAAACTTCCAGTATCGCACTGGCCACCGGCAGTATTGTTTTTCCACTGAGGCACCCCATACATCTCGCCAAAGCGGCAGCATCGGTCGATACCCTGTCCGGTGGGCGTTTGGTTTTAGGCGTTGCCTCTGGTGACAGACCTGTCGAGTACCCTGCTTTCAATATTGATTTTTCCACTCGTGGAGAACGCTTCCGGGAAACCCTGCGCTATTTCAAAGAAGCCCTTGGCAACTCATTCCCAGCCATTGAATCTTCTTTAGGCCATTTAAACGGAGTAGACCTGATTCCCAAACCCTATGGCGAACGCATCCCTATACTGATCACAGGACATAGCCAGCAAAGCCTGGAATGGATCGCAGAAAACGGTGATGGCTGGATCACTTATCCACGAAGTCTTGAGCATCAAACAAACATGGTCAACAATTGGCGACAACTCACAAAAGACGCGCCAGATGGTTTCAAACCCTTTTCCCAGTCCCTGTATATTGATCTGGTCGAAAACCCGGACACACCACCTGAACCCATACATCTTGGATTCAAATCAGGGCGCAACCACTTGATAGAATTTCTCGGCGCATCGCGTGATGCGGGAGTCAATCATATCGTGTTAAATCTTAAATATGGAACAAGACCTGCTGCTGACGTGCTCGAAGAGGTCGGTCAGGAAATAGTGCCTTTCTTCTCAATGCCAAACACCTGAGGAAAATATTTGGTAGTCTGTTTTCAGGAAAACCGTCAAATGACAAGGAGAAAAATAATGACAGGGAAATTTGTTATTACAACAGGCAAAGATGGTAAAGATTATTTTGTTTTAAAAGCGGGAAATGGTGAAGTTATCTTACAATCCCAAGGCTATACATCCACTGGATGTACAGGCGGAATTGAATCGGTAAAAACCAATTCTCAAAACGAAAGCAAATTTGAACACCGAGAAGCAAAAGACGGCAGAACCTACTTTGTTCTCAAAGCCAATAACGGCCAGGAAATTGGCCGATCTCAAATGTATAAAACTGAAAGTGGCTGTAGCAATGGCATGGATTCAGTGACAGAAAATGCGGTAAATGCCGTCATCGTTGACGACAGGTAAACGGCATTTCCTGTTTGAGGGGCAACCATTAAAATGTGAATGCTAAAACCCTTCACCCCAAAAACAATGAGTATTTAACACCAAGATCGCAGAGACACAGAGGCGCAGAGAAAAACACTCAACACTCTGCGCCCTCTGTATTTATAACACGCCATTTGCCAGCAGCACTAAACACCATTTCCCCGTGCATTGGAGCACTTGTCCGGAAAGAGTAAACTTCTGGATTCCAGCTAAAAACATGCCGGAATGACGGTGTTTTCAGTAACGTAAAGTGCTGACAGAACGATTTAGCACTTAATTCACATTATAAAGGGGTGTTTTTAACCTAACGCCTTCGACCCGCTCTGTGTCCACGCGCATTTTCACCGGAACGCTGGCCATCGCGATGGCCGGGTTTCGGTCTTTTCGGTTTGTTGGATTTAACCGGCCGATGATCCAGACGTGATTCCGGCAGATCATGTACCGGCTCAAAACCATCCACCAGCTTGCGATCCAACAGTTTTTTGGTCAGCCGTTCGATATCCGAGAGCTGTTTGAATTCATCAGCACTCACCAGCGATACCGCATGGCCGGTAGCACCCGCGCGGCCAGTACGACCAATGCGATGCACGTAATCTTCCGGTACGTTGGGCAGATCAAAGTTAACCACTTGCGGTAATTGTTCAATATCCAGACCACGGGCGGCGATATCCGTTGCCACCAGAACCTTGACCTTACCACGTTTAAAATCGGCCAGTGCTTTGGTGCGCGCACCCTGACTTTTGTTGCCATGAATGGCGGCAGCATGAATCCCCTTTTCGTCCAGGTAACGCGCCAGACGGTTGGCACCGTGTTTGGTGCGACTAAACACCAACACCTGCTGCCAGTCGTTGTCACGAATCAGTTGGGTGAGCAGTGCCGACTTTTGTTTTTTATCCACCGGATGAATCCACTGCTCCACGGTAGGTGTGGCGGCATTGCGCGGTGTGACGGAAATTTCTATCGGATCATTCACCAGTCCCTTGGCCAACTTGCGAATATCATCAGAAAAGGTGGCGGAAAACAGCAGATTTTGACGTTGCCGGGGTAATGCGGCAATGATTTTGCGGATGTCATGAATGAAGCCCATATCTAACATGCGGTCGGCTTCATCGAGGATCAGCACTTCTAGGTGATCAAATTTCACTGCATTTTGATTGTACAAATCCAGTAATCGCCCAGGGGTGGCCACCAGAACATCGACACCTTTGCGCAGTTTCATCATCTGCGGATTGATCTTCACACCACCAAATACTACCGCTGAACTCAGCGGTAAATTTCTACCATAGTCGCGCACGCTTTCCCCCACCTGGGCAGCCAGCTCACGAGTCGGCGTCAATACCAGCGCACGCGCCTGATTGGCACCGGCACGCTGACCTTTTGACAAGCGTTCCAGCAGCGGCAATGTGAAACCCGCAGTTTTCCCGGTGCCGGTTTGTGCGGCGGCCATTACGTCCTTGCCTTGAATGACAGCGGGAATGGCTTGCATTTGTATGGGGGAGGGGGTGTCGTAACCTTTTTGTGCAACAGCCTCAAGAATCGGGGCACATAGGCCCAGGTCGGCAAAACTCATAAAATAATCTCTGGTGAGTGGGTGTTTCAGGTTGGATGCGGGCATACAACACCGCGACAGCGGACGTACAGTCTACAGGAACTCGTTGTTTAGTGCTATTGATTCGCGCTAAATTTCGTATCAAACACGGGCATTATTCCACCGTCAGCGCCAGATGGAACACCACATCGGGCGAGGTACGCACGGTGAGGTCTTCACCCACCATAACATCTAATCTGATGTTTTTTGCCAAGCGTAAATCCCCACCCATGAGCAATTGCACGGCGGTGGCATTGATTTGTCGCAGGCTGCTGTCACCGTAAAACGGGCTGTTGATATCAGCTTGCAGTTTCAGTGTCATCCACGGCAGCACCTGTGCCCCCGCACCCACACTGGCAAACGCAGCGACACGGCGTTGTTGGTCCGCCAGCACATCTCCCTTCCCCATAAGCAATAGCCCGCCACCGCCAAAAATACTGCCCGGATAGTCAAACCAGTGCTGCACCCGATCTGTTGTTACCCACAATGCGACTTCCACTGCACCACTGCCACGCAATTGATCACTGTCACCCGTGGGCAGACTCAGTGAACTGCGAATAGCCGAACGGGTATTCTTATCGGTATCCGCCCATTTCCAACCTGCGGTTAAACGCACGTCGCCGATACCGGAGGTGGCATTATCCAGTGATAATCGGGTAATACCATTGCGCTGATAAAAATAGCTGAGCCGGTTACGCGGCGCGGTATCACGCCCTCCTTGCGGCAAACTGAAAGTGCTGTGCCAGTCGTCAATAAAACGGTCCAGTGAACCACCATCGTGGCTGATGTAAGGAATCTGCACACCCCACTCCCGACCGTTACCTATACCACGCGAATATTCAAACGTGCTGCGGTTGGTTTCGCCATCAAATAACAGGTTTTCGTTTGCGGTATTTCTGCGGGTATGATTACTGACAAGATTATTCACCAACCGGTAGCGGGCATGCCTCTTGCCCAGAATGCCTGCACTATCGATTGCAGGCAGGTTATGGATTTGAATAATAGGGCTTTGGTTAAAGCTGGAAAATGGCGTCACTGGCTGCGCAACCAGCATGCCGGGAATCATGCTGGCTGCGAAAAAAGTGGCACACGCGAAACACGCCCGCCACCATGAACAATTCAGTTTGCTGCCAGCCATTGACGCGCCCGCTGTACCGCCGCACGCACCTGCGCAGGTGCGGTACCACCAAGATGATCACGCGCGGCCACCGAGCCTTCCAGCGTCAACACATCAAATACATCCTGCTGAATTTTGTCAGAAAAACCCTGCAATTCCTCCAGCGACATTTCTGCCAGATCACGTTGGGTATCTACACCCAGTCGCACCGCCTTGCCCACCACTTCGTGCGCATCACGAAATGGGACGCCCTGGCGTACCAGATAGTCAGCCAGATCCGTAGCGGTGGAAAAACCACGCCGTGCAGCTTCGCGCATATTGTCGTGTCTGGCACTGAGCGCGGGAATCATATCGGCAAACACCCGCAGACTGGCACGCAGGTTGTCCACGGTATCAAACAGGGGTTCTTTGTCTTCCTGGTTGTCTTTGTTGTAGGCCAGCGGCTGGCCTTTCATCAGCATTAACAAGCTCATCAGGTTGCCGGTGATGCGACCGGTTTTGCCACGAATCAATTCCGGCACGTCAGGGTTTTTCTTCTGCGGCATAATGGAAGAGCCCGTGCAGAAACTGTCACCTAACTCGACAAAATCAAACTGCGCCGAAGCCCAGAGAATAATCTCCTCTGAAAATCGTGATAAATGGATCATGATCAACGCGGCAGCCGATACAAATTCTATGGCAAAATCCCGGTCACTCACCGAATCCAGTGAATTCTCCGTAGGCGCATCGAAACCTAACAGTTGCGCCGTGTATTCGCGGTCAATGGGGTAGGAAGTACCTGCCAGAGCAGCAGCTCCCAGCGGCATGACGTTAATGCGTTTGGCGCAATCCGTGAGACGCCCATGGTCACGTTTGAGATTCTCAAACCAGGCCAGCAAATGATGCCCAAAGGTAACCGGCTGTGCGGTTTGTAAATGCGTAAAACCGGGCATGATAGTTCCGGCTTCCTGCTCGGCCATATTCACCAACGCAGTTTGCAGGCGCGTCAACTCGGCCACACACTCCTGTAGTTCATCACGCAAATACAGCCGGATATCCGTGGCCACCTGATCGTTACGTGAGCGGCCTGTGTGCAGTTTTTTGCCCACGTCACCGATGTTTTCGATAAGTCGCGCCTCGATATTCATATGTACATCTTCGAGTGCAACAGACCACTCGAATTTTCCAGTTTCGATTTCTGTCTTAATCACCGCCAACCCGGCAACGATGGCATCGCGCTCATCATTTGTGAGCACACCCACTTTCGCCAACATGGTGGCATGGGCGACCGAGCCCGCGATATCGTGGGCATAAAGACGCTTGTCGAAGGTCACTGAGGCCGTAAAAGCCTCAACAAAAGCGTCGGTAGGTTCAGTGAAGCGCCCACCCCAGGGTTTTTCCACGTTGTCATTCATGCATTTCTTACCTGATAATAATACTGACTAATGTTATTGATTCGTTACACTCACACCGCTCAAGCTGACGCGCAGTATAGACGATATTAAGGGGAACCATCATCCTGAAACCCGGAATAATAGCTCCCAGGCCTCCGCTTCGTTACACTTGATGCCACCATGACAAACACCTCTGACGAAAAAAACAACACCCCAACGGATAATTTTTTCCTGCCGGATTTCTGTAATGTGCGCATGGTATTTGCGGTGGTGATCATCAGCGAATTGCTGGCCATTGTACTTACTCTTTCCCCCCTGCGCAGCAGCGGCGACCGCTGGAATGATCTCAGTATTATCTCCCTGTTTGTGCAGTGGGTGGCTCTCAGCAGTGCAGGCATTCTCTGCCTCGCCCGCCCACGACTAGCACGCATGAAAGAAACTCACGCCGCCGCTATCAGCTATTTGCTGTTATTGCTCACTACTCTGGTGATTACCGAAGCCGCATTTATGATTGGTGCTTACCTGCAACTGGAAAACTGGAGCAGCGATTTCTTGCTGCTCAGCCACTGGCAGGTGGATCTGTTACTGCGCAACCTCGGCATCAGCGCCATTTTCAGTGCTATCGTACTGCGCTTTTTTTATATTCAGCATCAGTGGGAGCAAAACGTGCGCGCCGAAGCACAATCACGATTACAAGCATTGCAATCACGTATCCGCCCACATTTTTTGTTCAACAGCCTCAATACCATCGCCAGCCTCACTCAAATTAATGCCGATCAGGCCGAAGCTGCGGTAGAAAATCTCGCCGATCTGTTTCGCAATAACCTTGCCGATGCCAGCCTGCACATCAGCCTTGAAGATGAATTAAAACTGACACAGCGCTACCTTGAGATTGAAAAGTTACGCCTTGGCGAGCGTCTGCAATTGTGCTGGAACGTGGACGAATTACCCGGGGATGCCTCCGTACCACGACTCATTCTGCAACCCTTGTTGGAAAATGCCGTTTATCATGGTATTGAACCCATCAGCCATGGGGGCACTATCAGCATTGATGGCCACGTCGACAACAAAGCCCTCTATATCAGTATCAGCAACCCTCTGTCGCAACAAGAAAGTGTCGAACAACGGCAAGGCAATAAAATTGCCCAAGACAATATTCGCCAACGCCTAGCCGCTATTTATGGTGGGAATGGAAAACTGAATGTACAAGAAAATGAAAAAAATTATACCATTACCCTGATCATTCCTTACCAACAAAGCAATCCGATCGCAACCCGTGAAGAAAAGGCCCATACATGAAAATCCTCATTGTTGATGATGAACCTCTTGCCCGTGTGCGCATGCAGCGTCTACTGCAAAATATTCCTGATGCGGAAATAGTGGGTGAAGCCAAAAATGGTAAAGAAGCCCTATTGAGTTCCAGCATGCGTCATCCTGACATAGTTCTGTTGGACATCCGCATGCCGGAAATGGATGGTTTGGAAATTGCCTTACATCTCTCACAAATGAAACATCCCCCTGCGATAATTTTTACCACCGCCTTCAGCGAACATGCCCTTGCTGCTTTCGAGGCCAACGCTGTGGATTATCTCTTGAAGCCTATTCGCCGTGAGCGTCTGGAAGAAGCCCTTAGTAAGGCACAAAAAATCAATCGCGCACAATTACGGGAGCTGGGAAAACAGGAAGAAGCTAAACGCTCACGCAGCCACATCAGCGCTTACGTCAGCGGCAACTTACAGTTAATTCCCTCTGAAAATATTTATTATTTTCAGGCCGAGCAAAAATATGTTGCCGTGCGCCATCCTGATGGCACCCTGCTCATTGATGATTCACTAAAATCATTGGAAGAAGAATACGGCGAGCGTTTCCTGCGTGTTCACCGCAACTCACTGGTAGCCCTTAAATATGTCGAAGGACTGGAAAAAAATGCGGAAGGAAAATGCCAAATCTGCTTCCGTGATATTGATGACCGATTGGAGATCAGCCGCCGCATGGTAGCAACGACACGACGACAACTTAAAAAAATGGGGAAATACTGAGAAAAAATTAATACTCACATGCGCTGCTCACCAGCATCCTGCGTTAACAACACTTCCTGAAAACTCGGTTACCTCACAACCTATTAAATGTGAAGCAAACGCAAAGAACACAGCATTTTTAGTGTTTTTTTCTGCATCTTTTGCACCTCTACAACTTACGTGTTTCTAACACACAACTTGTTAGCACCACTATCAACTCCCTCTGTCCACTCATACTTTTCTTAACATTTACTCTCACAAACAGACACCCGCCAAGTAAAAAGCGGAAGTATTTCTCAATACTGTAGGAAGTTTATCAGGTAAGGCTGAGAGCATTGCTGACAAGGTTGAGGGCATTACTTGATTGTCACAAACCCGGTAACAAAGTATATCTGTCAGCTTGATTTATAGGGGAGTCTTTCCCTGCTTACACTCCTCGTTGATTGAGGAAAAACTTTAATGGTTATATGGAGATAACATAATGTTTAATTCAAAAATTTATAAAGGGCGTTTAATTTCGCACCTTGCTATATATCTATCACGAATGGGTTTTCAATTTTATCGTACATTACTGCATACGTTGTATGGACATTCTTCTCAACAACTTGCAAAAGGTAATCAAAACACCCCAGCGCGACCTGCATTTACATACATAAAAACTGGAAACATGTCTACAGTAAGTATTCTTTTGTTTGCCATGTTATTAACAGCATGTGGTGCCGAAGAAAGCAGCAATCATAATCTTGACTCCAGTCTTTCGACACCAATTAACCGCATACTGACAGGCACTGTCGCAGTGGGGTTACCCGTAAAGGGAGCTATCATCATAATCGATACTGATGGTAAAACGTTAAATACGCAAAGCAACACGAATGGAACATATTCTGTAAACCTGAATGGCAGACCCGGTCCTTATCTGATTCGTGTTGACCCCGATGATAGCAATCTGCCTGCTTTATATAGCTACGCCACCGGGTCAGGGGTTACCAATATTACGCCATTTACGACGCTGGCACTTTTCCTTGCCTATCAGGGTGATTTTGCTGACTCTTTTAATGACTGGGCTGCGATACATTCCAACTGGAGCCGCATCGATCTCGAACAGGCGCACGCTAAAATCAACGCCAATTTTGCACCCGACTTACAAAACGCCGGGGTCGATCCAATTGTATATGATTTTTTTACAGTCCCTTTCGAGGCCAACCAAACCGGTATTGATGCCTTCCTCGATAGCTACACGGTAGCTTTTGACTATAATGCCAAGGCATACGATATCACTGACAGTTCAGGTCAACCCGTCGCGTTTAATGAAAATATTAGCACCGCCAACTATTACATTGGCGCACGGTTTCTTCCTGAAGATGCGACGAACTGGAAACTGACCTGGACACCTGAGTTTAATGGCCAACCGGGCGCAACCATGGTTTCGTACCACTCTGGCAATAACATCCCCTGGAGCGAGGAACGTTTCAATGAAGTATTCTGGACAACACTGACAGAAACCCCTTCGCAAACACCAATATGCCGTGAAGGCCCGAACACTTCCTGTAATATTGATATTCGGGTAACTCGGTTGAATACCAACTATGACGTTATCGGCAATGGGGAAATAGGTACAATAGTGAGGGGTAATGGTACCTACAATTGGAATATGAATGGCTGGTACCAACAGAATGGCCAACCACGTCAAAATATCAATATATCGACCTCACATTCTTTTTCATGGAATTGGGAACGAATCAGTTAAGTTGACATAATTCATTGCGGATAGATTTTCGGATCGAGACGCATTCCTTGTTAAAGATAAAGGGCTTGAGTGGAGTTTCGCTGTTAAAAATAAAACAGTCGATATAACACTTGAGCCCTTTGTTATACTGAGATGATGAATTATAGAGAAGCAACAGCTGCTGATCTGGCGGCAATCAAGGCGCTGCTCAACGCCAGCAAGTTACCTTCGAGTGATTGCGATGAACATATTGAAAATTTTATCGTTGCCGAATACAGGGGTAAAATCATCGGTACAGGTGGTCTGGAGGTTTGTGACACTGACGGTCTGGTTCGTTCAATTGTGATAGCAGCAGAATACCGGGGAAACGGAATAGCCAAAAAAATATATCAGCACATAGAAGACAAAGCATATTATCTGGCAATCACTGCATTGTATCTTCTGACAGAATCTGCAACCGAATATTTCAAAAGCCTGGGTTTTTCGATTAAGAAACGTTCTGAAATACCAAAATCAATCATGCAAACAAAACAGTTCATGAAACTTTGTCCATCATCTGCAACAATCATGTGCCGCACCAACCTCCAGCCTCATCCGACCGAGGCCAGTAAATAATCCCCATTCCTGGTTAATTTTATTGGTATGAGCGGCAAAAAAACGGGGCCAAAGAGCAGCAGCTCCAAGACCCCGTGTTTTGATGTCTTTTGAATAAGTTACAAACCGGCAATGTAATCTGAAACGGCTTCAATTTCCTTATCGCTCAGCCCCTTGGCGACCATGGCCATCATGCCAGCCGGGTCATTAGTACGTTTGCCTGATTTAAAATCTTTCAGCTGCTTGATAAGATAGGCTTTCTGCTGACCACCAATAATGGGAAACAACGCATTAGTCTTACTTTGCCCCTTGCCGTCTTTGCCATGACAGCGTGCGCAGGCACCGTATTCACCCAGCTTTTTGTTACCTTTCTTATAAAGTCTGGCACCGGTTTTAGCCACTTTGCTATTCGAAGGCTTGCCTTTCATTTGTTTACGACTGGCGAAGTAGGCGGAAATATCCTTCAAATCCTGACGACTGGTCACCATTGATGCCATGGCGCTCATGGTGTCATCCTGGCGATTGCCTGACTGGAAGTCCTGCACCTGCTTGAAAATATAACCCGCAAACTGGCCTGCTAAATCAGGGTAAGTGGCTGGATCAATACTGATACCGTCAGCACCGTGACACCCCTGGCACAGCTCGGATTTGGATTTACCTGCCTTGGGATCACCATCACCCTCGCTCATACCGCCAGCGATAACGGTTTCTGCGTTTACCCCCCCCACAAACACTGCTGCTGTAATAGCAACAAGCGCTGCAAACATACCGATTTTTTTTGTCATCGACCGATTTCCCTTTAATATCAT
>VAPM010911109.1_pt1 | contig 10547 bp, 6 predicted proteins | sample 3395091 | NCBI WGS metagenome assembly VAPM01 (sample SAMN08290445, study PRJNA428436) | hydrothermal vent metagenome | isolation source: Deep-sea hydrothermal vent chimney 3 | place: Pacific Ocean: Juan De Fuca Ridge | reverse complement strand
TTGGGGAGGATTACAATCACAACCCGAGATTGCTTTACAAATGGGAATGCAAGGTTTAGCTTTTGCACATTCTGATTTAGGTGGTTTTGCTGGTGCAAATTTAGATGATGAACTGTACACACGGTGGTTACAATATGGAGTATTTCAACCTATTTATCGTCCACATGCTCAAGAAGAAGTACCTTCTGAGCCAGTTTTTAGAGAATTTAAAACAAAAGAATTAGCTAAAAAATCAATAGAATTACGCTATCAATTACTTCCATATAATTATACTTTGGTATTTGAAAATCATATTAAAGGAACTCCGTTAATGCGTCCTGTCTTTTTTGAAGACGTTAGCTCTAAAAAACTTTTAACGTATGATAAAACCTATTTATGGGGGAATAATTTTTTGGTAAGTCCAGTGCTAAAATCAGGAATTAAAGACCAAGAAGTTTATTTTCCAGCAAATAACAATTGGTATAATTTTTATACAGATGAAAAGGTTGTTGGAGGTCAAACAAAAAGTATAACCTTACATAAAAATTATATACCAACGTATGTTAGAGGAGGTGCTTTTGTTCCTATGATTAAAACAATTCAAAATACCACAAAATACAGTTTAAAATCTTTTAATTTAGATTTCTATTTTGATACTTCTGTTAAAAAAAGTGAAGGAATATTATATAATGATGATGGAGAAACTCCAAAAGCCTTTGAAAAAGGAAACTATGAAATTCTGAATTTTGAAAGCAATTATAAAAATCATAAATTAACTATTGAAATTGAAACTGAAACAGGCAAAATTTTTCAATCTATAGCAAAAGAGATTACTTTAAAAATTCATAATGTTTTTAAGAAGCCAAAAAAAGTTAATGGATATTATTTTAAATGGAATTCAGAAAAACATATTGTTTCGATTTTAATCTCTAATGTAAAATCAACTTCAAAAAAAATAAAAATTAAATTAAACAATTAAGATATAATTCAAGTATTATGAAAAAATTAATCGCGTTAATAGTTCTTATTACCATAGTTTCGTGTAAAAATGAAGTGCAGCAAAAAGGGAAAATAGATAAAACGATATCAACTAATAAAACTATCTCTGATACCGATTTAGAAAATGCAGTAATTTATGAAGCTAATATTCGTCAATATTCACCTGAAGGAATTTTTTCTAAATTCACTCAAGATATTCCTCAATTAAAACAATTAGGAGTTAAAATAATTTGGCTAATGCCTATTTATCCTATTTCAAAAAAAGATAGAAAAGGATCTTTAGGAAGTTATTATGCAGTTCAAAATTATACCAAAGTTAATCCAGAGTTTGGAAATCTTAACGATTTAAAAAATTTAGTTAAAACAGCTCATAAAAACGGCATGTTTGTAATTTTAGATTGGGTTGCAAACCACACAGGTAGAGATAATCAATGGATAACTGAACATCCAGATTTTTATATTCGTGATAAAAATGGAAGTCCTGTTGCACCTTTTGATTGGACAGATGTTGCAAAACTAAACTATTCAAATAAAAATCTTAGAAAAGCGATGGTTGGTGAAATGCAGTATTGGTTAAAAAATGCAAATGTTGATGGGTTTAGGTGTGATGTTGCCGCCGAAGTTCCGGTAGATTTTTGGAATAGTGCTATAAAACAATTAAAACAAACAAAACCAGTATTTATGTTGGCAGAAGCTTGGGAACCAAAATTACTTAAAAATGGGTTTGATATGGTTTATGGTTGGGGTACTTATCATATAATGAATGAAATAGCTCAAGGTAAAAAAAATGTTCACGCTTGGGATAATAGAAGAAAACAAATTGATACATTATATCAAAAAGATGATATTTTAATGAATTTTATAACTAATCATGATGAAAATTCTTGGAATGGAACGGTAAAAGAACGTTTAGGAGACGCATCAAATACCATGTTAGCATTAACTTATTGTACTACCGGAATGCCATTAATTTATAGTGGACAAGAATATGGTATGAATAAAAGATTACGTTTTTTTGATAAAGACACTATCAGTAAAACAAAAGGAAAAGTTTGGTCTTTATTAGAAAAATTGAGCAAATTAAAAAATACAAATATTGCTTTAAACGGAGGTAAAAAAGCGGCTAGTTATCAAAAAATAAACAGTTCTAATAATAATAATATTTTAATTTTTAAACGTGAAAAAGAAGGTAAAAAATTATTTTATTTAGCTAATTTAAGTGATAAAGAAGTATCTTTTACTACCGATTTATCAGGTAAATTTTTAGACTACATTAATCAAGAAAAAATACATTTAATTAAAGGTCAAAAACTGATTTTTAAACCTTGGGAATACAAAATTTTAGTACCATAAAAATAAGTTTTAAAGTATTGATAATAAATATTTTATTGAATTTTTAAAGGGTGTTTTATTACATCCTTTTTTTATTTGTAGATGCGAAATCGTTTTAGTGAATATTTCGTAGTTTTATAGGATAAATTTTAACAATATTGTAATTTTGACATCATAATAAATCTTATGAATCAACCAATAAAAAAGATAGCTGTTTTAACTTCAGGAGGAGATGCTCCAGGAATGAATGCTGCAATAAGAGCAGTTGTTAGAGCTTGTACCTATTATCGTATGGATTGTATTGGTGTTTATAGGGGGTATCAAGGTTTAATTGAAGGTGATTTTGAACAAATGTCTGCTCGTCATGTAAGTAATATTATAAATAGAGGAGGAACTATATTAAAATCTGCTAGATCTTTAGAGTTCAAAACAAAAGAAGGAAGAGCTAAAGCATTCGAAAATCTTAAAAAAGAAGAGATAGGAGCTTTAATTATAATTGGCGGAGATGGTACTTTTACTGGAGGTTTAAAATTTATAGAAGAATTTAATTTTCCAATAGTTGGAATTCCTGGTACTATTGATAATGATATCTATGGAACAGATAAAACTATTGGATATGATACTGCTTTAAATACAGTTGTTGAAGCAATTGATAAAATTAGAGATACTGCAAGTTCTCATAATCGATTGTTTTTTATTGAAGTTATGGGTCGTGATGCAGGTTTTATAGCATTAAATGCAGGAATAGGAGCGGGAGCAGAAGAGATTTTAATTCCAGAAGAAAATATAGGATTAGAAAAGTTAGTAGATTCTTTAAAAAAAGGTAGAGATAAAGGAAAAACTTCAAGTATCGTTGTAGTATCAGAAGGTGATAAAATAGGTAAAAATGTTTTTGAATTAGCAGACTATATTGGTGAAAATTATCCTGCTTATGATATAAGAGTTTCAGTTTTAGGACATATGCAACGTGGAGGCTCTCCAAGTTGTTACGATAGAGTTTTAGCGAGTAGATTAGGAGTAGCAGCTGTGGAAACCTTGTTGGATAAAAAATCTGGCGTTATGGTTGGTACCACTAATAATGGAATATCAAAGGTTGGTTTAGACAAAGCCATTAAAATGCATCACAAAATAAATAAAGAACTGCTTAAAGTAGCAGAAATAACATCAATTTAATAACACAAATAAAAATTATAAAAATGTCAACAATTAAAATAGGAATTAACGGATTTGGTAGAATTGGTAGAATTGCATTTAGAGTTGCAGTTAGCCGTCCAAATATTCAAATAGTAGGAATTAATGATTTGTTAGAGGTAGAACATTTAGCATATTTATTAAAATATGATTCAGTTCATGGAAGGTTTGAGGGTACCATTGAAGTGAAAAATGGAAATCTAGTGGTAAACGGTAATGAAATTAGAGTAACTGCTGAACGTAATCCTGAAGATTTAAAATGGGATGCAATAAATACAGATGTTGTATTAGATTGTACAGGAATTTTTACAACACTTGAAAAAGCACAAGCACACATTAAAGCAGGAGCCAAAAAAGTAGCAATTTCTGCACCATCTGCAGATGTACCAATGTTTGTAATGGGTGTAAATAACAAAGAAATTACGGCTAAAGACACTATTGTTTCTAATGCTTCTTGTACTACAAACTGTTTAGCACCACTTGCTAAAGTTATTAATGATAATTTTGAAATAGTTGAAGGTTTAATGACTACTGTACATGCTGCTACAGCAACGCAATCAACGGTTGATGCACCTTCAAGAAAAGCATATAGATTAGGTCGTTCTGCAATAAATAACATTATTCCAGCTTCAACAGGAGCTGCAAAAGCAGTTACCAAAGTAATTCCATCTTTAGTTGGTAAATTAACAGGAATGGCATTTAGAGTTCCAACTGCTGATGTTTCTGTGGTTGATTTAACTGTTAGAGTTAAAAAAAGTGCCTCTATGGATGAAATTAAAAAAGCATTAAAAGATGCTTCAGAAAATGAAATGAAAGGTGTGTTAAGTTATACAGAAGAAGATGTAGTTTCACAAGATTTTGTTTCTGAAGCTCATACCAGTAATTTTGATGCTGGTGCAAGTATTGCTTTAAATGATAACTTTTTTAAATTAATTTCTTGGTATGATAATGAGTTTGGATATTCTACTAAATTAGTGGATTTAGCAACTTATATTCACGGAGTAAAATAATTACTAAAAAAGGATTAGAATGATTTTAATAGCAGATGGCGGATCAACAAAAGCCGATTGGATTTTATTAGATTTGTCAGGTAATCAAAAGCTTAAAACTAGAACAAAAGGACTAAATCCTGCAGTTTTTAGTGAAAAAGTTTTACATCAACGACTAAAGATTAATGAGGAATTGGCTAGTATAAAAGATTTGGTTACTGAGGTTTATTTTTATGGTGCAGGATGTGGCACAGTTGAACCAACTTTGTTATTAAAATCGATTTTTGAAAAATATTTTAAAAATGCAAAAGTTGATATAAAAGAAGATACTTATGCAGCTGCTTTTGCAGTAACCACTAAACCTGGAATAATTTGTATTTTAGGAACAGGATCAAATAGTTGTTATTTTGATGGAGAACTTGTAGATGTTAGAATTCCATCATTAGGATATATATTAATGGATGAAGCTAGTGGCAACTATTTTGGTAAAAAATTAATACGAGATTATTATTATAATAAAATGCCTAAGGAAATTGCAACTAAATTTGAAACTACTTTTAATTTAGATGCAGATGTTATTAAGCATAGTTTATATAAAGATACTAATCCTAATACCTATTTAGCTCATTTTGCAGAGTTTATACTTAAAAATGAAAGAAATGCGTATTTTAATAAAGTATTGCATAAAGGAATAAAAGAATTTTTTAAAAATAAAATTTTGCCTTATGATGAATCTAAAGAACTTCCAGTTCATTTTGTTGGATCCATCGCTTATTTTTCACAGGATATAATTAAAGATATCGCAAGATATCATATGATTAAGTTAGGTAAGTTTGTTCAAAGACCTATTGATGGTTTAATTAAATTTCATAGAAATAAATTAAAGTTAGAGCAGGTCTAAAATGCGTTCCAGAGCCATTCCTCTGGAACCTTTTATTAAAATTGAAGTATTATTAACATTTATATAGTTTTGTGATTTTTTGAAAGCTTCAAAACTTTCAAATTGGAAGGCATTTTTTACGGTAACAGTAGAAAATGTTTTTCCAATTAAATACACTTTGTTAAAATTAAATAAAGTAGTTAAATCTGCAATTTTTTGATGTTCTTGTAGGCTAGTTTTTCCTAATTCAAACATATCACCTAAAATGGCAATTTTATTTTTTGATTTCAGGAGGCTAAAATTAGTTAATGCTTCTTCCATACTACTGGGATTTGCATTATAGGCATCTAAAATAATTTCATTGGTATTTTTTAAAATAATTTGAGAACGATTATTTGTTGGAATATAATTTTCAATAACATTTTTAATAGTTAAAGGTTCAACTTTAAAATAGTCTCCAATGGTAATTGCAGCAGCAATATTTGTAAAATTATACTTTCCAATTAAATTGCTTTTTATAGTAATGTTTTTAAAGTTAACATTTACATAAGGATTAAAGCTTTTTAATATTATCTTTTTTTGATTAAATGCTACTGTTTTTAATCCAATAGCTTGTTTTATTTGAATGTTATCATCAGAATTAATAAAAACGGTTCCATTAGCTTTTTTTATAAACTTATATAACTCCGATTTTTCTTTTATAATATTTTCAAAGCTTCCAAAGCCTTCTAAATGAGCTTTTCCAAAATTAGTTATATAGCCGTAATTTGGTTCAGCAATACTACATAAAAATTTAATTTCACCTATATGATTTGCACCCATTTCTATCACGCCCATTTCAGTTTTAGGAGTCATTGACAGTAGCGTTAATGGTACGCCAATGTGGTTATTTAAATTTCCTTGAGTAGCAACTATTTTATATTTTGTGGATAATACAGCATTTATTAATTCTTTTGTTGTTGTTTTTCCATTACTTCCCGTTAATGAAATTATTGGAATTGCTAACTTTTTTCTATGGAAATTAGCCAGTTTTTGAAGTGTTTGTAAACCATTATTTACTTTTATAATATTGTTGTTTTTAGATTTGATTATTTTATCTACAATGGCGTATGAAGCTCCTTTTTTGAGGGCTTCTTCAGCAAATAAATTACCATTAAAATTTTCGCCTTTTAAAGCAAAGAAGATACTTCCTTTTCTTATTTTTCTAGTGTCTGTATCTACTTTAAAACTTTGGGTATATAAATTATATAATTGCTCTATTTCCATAGTTTAAATATAAAAAAACCTCGCTGATTTTACAGCGAGGTTTAGATTTATTTTTTTGGTATATTTTTAATACCTAATTTTTGTTGTAGTTGGTTTTCTACGTTTATAAGTCATAGGACCTAATCTATCCGTTGCACATCTAAAACCAATATAGTTTGTAGCCATATATTCAGGTAAATACCTTCGTTGAGACGGATCTAACCAATACGCTCTATCTTTCCATGAACCACCTTTATAAACACGGGATTTATTGCTAATTAAAGTAGTTCTTTTCTTGGTGTCATATTGTTGTATAATTAGACCGCTTTCACCTATAACTCTTGGATTAGTAGGTGAGTTATACATACGTGGTTTACTGTCTAGTTCTTCTTCATCCTTATTGTAAAATTTGGTAGAGCCTAAATCTCCATCTCTTGCATCTACATTATTTGCCTTTTCATAGTTGTTTCTCATGTAAGCATCTCTTTTACTAATAGGAATATATTTTACATCTCCTGGAAATGCTTTGACAATTAATTTCCCATTATCTAACGTGTCATACTCAACAGAATTATCATCTACAATAACTACTTTACCTTCAGCATCAATCATTTTTTTAGTGAATATATTTCCTCTAAAATAATTAAAATCATTGGCATTGTTATCAATAATTGGTCGGTACACATCTGCCACCCATTCAGCAACATTACCAGACATATCATAAAGTCCAAAAGCATTTGGTTTGTATGATTTTACTGGCATGGTAATATCTCCTCCATCACTACTCCAACCAGGCACACCACTATAATCTCCTTTGGATTGTTTGAAATTTGCTAATTGATCTCCTCTATATCTTCTAGATTTGTTACGGGTATATTTTCCTTTCCAAGCGTATTTTTTTCTTCCTTTAATGTCGTTGTATTCTCTGTTTTCAACAATTGCTTTTGCAGCATATTCCCATTCGGCTTCTGTTGGTAGTCTAAATTTAGGAGCTAAAATACCATCAGAAACTTTTACTTGTCTGCCAGTAAATGAACCTTTTGAAGGTTTTGGATCTCCTTTTTTACGTTTTTTATTAGCTCTAAGTCCTCTTTTGTAAATTGAAGAATCCCCATCAAATAAAAGGTATGGATTTGCTAAATAAGTATCCGTTGTAAAGTGATTTTTCCCTTCAACTTTTAAGGAGTCCATGGCAAATAATGGGTTTAAAATTCCTTTATCCATTAATATTTTCTCATTAACTCTATCACTTCTCCATTTGCAATATTGATTTGCCTGTAACCAACTAACTCCAACAACTGGATAATCTGCATAAGCAGGATGTCTTAAATAATTTTCAGTTAACAATTCATTATTACCTAATACATCACGCCAAACTAAAGTATCTGGCAAAGCTGATAAATAAATATCTTTGTAATTTGGATCACTGGGAGGAAAAATTTTTTCCATCCATTGTAAATAAAATAGATATTCTGCATTAGTCACTTCTGCTTCATCTAAATAAAAGGATCTAATTTGCATTTTTACCGGAGTGGTATTCCAATCAAACATAACATCATCTTGAACTTCACCCATGGTAAAAGCCCCGCCTTCTATTAAAACCATTCCTGGAGGTGCTTTTTGTCCTTTATAATTGTTGCTAGAAGTGAAACCGCCAGCTGCTTTATCTTTTGCATTCCAACCTGTTAATGATGACTCATTACGGGAAGTTCTATTATGGCAACTAACAAACATAACTAAGGTTATGCTGAGTAATATAAGTTTTGAAACTTTAAATAAATTTTTCATATTCATTTTCAGTAATTAGGGTTTTAATGTTTTGCAATTTACATTAAATATATATTTTCACAAGAAAAATTTTCAGTAAAACTATTTAACTAAACATTTTAACGATTGTTTTTCTTTATTATTATACGTAATGTTGTAATAAATTAAAAATAACCTTTAAAATTTAACGTTACTGCATTAATGAAACCTATAATAAGATTTTATTTTTTAATTAGTTTTTTAATTGTGAGTCCCATTTTTGGGCAACAAAAATCACTAAAATCATTTCAACTTAACTGGCAAAATAAGGTTAGTTTTAAAATTAGTAATCAGCAAAATATTACTACTAATATAGTTAAAGGTAATTTTATTGATAAAAATTTAATTCCCTCATATACATTATCTTGGGAAGTTTTAAAGGGTGAATCTTTGAGTTCTTTTTTTATAAAAAATGTAAAATATCAAATAGTTAATAATAAAGAATTTAAGTCACTCTCAATTTCTAAGATCCCTAATAAAATAAATGCTAATTTTCATATTGTAAATGCACGAAATAAGACTTTAGCTGTTTTAACGTTAAATCCTTTAGTTTATGAAAATTCACAATTAAAAAAAGTGGTTTCTTTTGATGTTGAATATGTTACAAATGTAAATAGAGGAAAGAGTGTAGCTAGAAGTTCATCTGTTAAAAATTCAGTTTTAGCAACAGGTACTTGGTTTAAATTTGCTATTGACACTACTGGAGTTTATAAAATAGATAAATCTTTTTTACAAAAATTAGGTTTGAATACCACTAATATTAATCCTAAAAATATTCAAATATTTGGAAACGGTGGTCAAATGCTTCCTTTTAAAAATAGCGATTTTAGATATGATGGTTTACAAGAAAATGCTATTTATATAAAAGGAGAAGAGGATAATAGTTTTGATGATGGAGATTACATTTTATTTTATGGGAAAGGTCCAGATACTTGGAAAACAAACGGAACTGTAAGTTTACAAAATACACATCATCAAAAAAATATTTTTTCTGATAAAGCCTATTATTTTATAACAATTGGAGGTACAAATGGAAAGCGAATTTTAGATCAACCACAAGTTACACTTGCTGCAAGCCAACAAGTTAATAGTTATGACGATTTTACCTTTTTTGAAAAAGATGAAGTTAATTTGTATGCCGCAGGTCAGCAGTGGTTTGGAGATTCCTTTAATATAGAAAATGTGCATACGTATTCAATTCCTTTTGAAAATATTGATAATTCAAATAATATTTTAGTTAGAGTTAGAGGTGTTGCAGAATCTGGTTTAGCTTCTCAATTTCAAGTTTCAGTTAATAACCAATCCTTATTTAATATAAATATTCCTGCTAATGGAGGTTTAACTAAAGCGTATGCTATTGAAAATTTTAAGGATATAAATATAAGTGGAAATTCAGTAAATGTTACTATAACTTATAGTAACGGTGGTAATCCTTCTGCAAAAGCATATTTGGATTATATAGAGGTTTTGGGCAAAAAAAAGTTGATTGCCAATGGGAAACAATTTGAATTTAGAAATTTTGATATAACAAATTCAACAGCTGTTTTTGAATATAATATTCAAAACTCAAATAATATTACTAAGGTTTGGAATGTTTCTGATTATTTAAATCCAACAAATATTGAAAACCAAGCTACTTCAACAGATTTTTCTTTTAAAGTTAATGGTGGAAGTGACAAGGAATATGTAGTTTTAAATGATACGGATTATTACATTCCAGAAATTATTAATAATAGTTTAGTTGAAAATCAAAATTTACATAGTTTAACTAATCTTGATTATATTGTAATTACACAAGATTTTTTGTTTAATCAGGCACAACGGCTAGTAGATTATCATCAACAAAATAATAACCTACAATCAAAAGTAATTTCACTAAAACAAATTTATAATGAGTTTTCTTCAGGATCGCCAGATATAACAGGTATTAGAGATTTTGTAAGGCATTTGTATGATAATTCAACCACAAATAGGGTGAAATATGTTTGTTTGTTTGGCGATGCTTCTTATGATTATAAAGATAGGATAAACGGTAATAATAATATAGTGCCTGTCTTTGAAGCATATAATAGTTTTAATTTGGCAACCTCCTTTGTTACTGATGATTTTTATGGAATGATGGATGC
>VAPM010370807.1_pt1 | contig 10547 bp, 13 predicted proteins | sample 3395091 | NCBI WGS metagenome assembly VAPM01 (sample SAMN08290445, study PRJNA428436) | hydrothermal vent metagenome | isolation source: Deep-sea hydrothermal vent chimney 3 | place: Pacific Ocean: Juan De Fuca Ridge | reverse complement strand
TGTATGAAGATATGCCTGCACGAGACGTACAAGATCTTTTTGATAATCTTCTTTATGGTGACCAGCCTGCAGGATGGAAGATATTAGGGAGTAAAGAGGTTGTGAGAGGGCTTGGCAGAGAAGATTTTGTAAAATATCGTAGTGAGCATTATGTTGCCTCTGCAACAACTGTTATTGTTGCAGGAAGGTTTGATGAAAAAAAGATTCTATCTGTGGTAGAAAAAAAGTTCAAAAAAGTTTCTACTTCAAAAAAGCATACAAAGAAAAAAGTTAAAGAAGAGCAAAAGAGACCACAGGTATTGGTGAAGTACAAAAAAACAGATCAGTCACATCTCGTGATCGGCTTTAGGTCGTATGATATTTTTCATAAACAAAATGCCGCCTTGAGTGTAGTTGCCGGTATTTTGGGAGGTGGCATGAGCTCACGTTTGTTTCAGAAGATACGTCAAGAGATGGGGGTGGGGTATTATGTCAGGGGTTACAACGATGCTAGTACCGACCATGGTGTATTTCAAGCATCTGCGGGTGTTGATAATAAGAGAATAAAAGAAGTTGTAAAAGCAATTCTTGAAGAATTCAATAAATTAAAAAATGAATTAGTTTCGGAAGAGGAGCTTACAAAAGTAAAAGATTATCTTATAGGCAATATGTATCTAGAGCTTGAATCAAGCGATGAACTTGCAAGTTTTTATGGAATGCAAGAGGTGTTAAAAAAGACTGAAAGAACACCACAAGAGCTCGCTAAAAAAATAAGAGAAGTAACTTCCGCGGAAATAAAAAGAGTAGCGAATAAAATATTCATAAATGAAGGATTAAATATGGCACTTGTCGGTCCATTTAAAGACCATAAAGTTTTTTCGGGCATACTGAAACTATAAAAGCTATGTTACTATATACAAATGAAGAATGATGAAAAAAACATATCAATAAACATAACGACAGGTACGATAGTAAAGACTTTGCTATTTTTGCTTCTTTTTTATGTGCTTTATTTGTTACTTGATCTTGTTTTTGTGGTCCTTACTGCTGTTGTTATTGCTTCTTCTGTTGAACCTGCTGCTAAATGGTTCGCGAGATATAAGATTCCAAGAGTTCCGGCTGTTATTTTTGTGTATGCATTCGTTACCTTATTATTTGTTGGTATATTTTATTTTTTCATACCGCCACTTTTAGATGAAGCATCAAAGGTTGTATCTGTTTTACCTCAATATATAGAATCTGCAAGTATTACCAACAAGATAACGGGAGATGGTTTATCTGGAGCTCAGAAAATTGTAGGAGGCTTATCTGGAACAATTCCATTAAAGGATTTTATCCTACAAGCGAAAGAAACAGCGGCAGGCTTTTCTGGAGGTGCGTTTGATGCTGTTAGTCGTATTTTTGGAGGTGCTTTTAGTTTTCTCATAATCATTGTTATTTCATTTTATTTATCTGTTCAAGAGAATGGAATTAGCAGTTTTTTGAAACTTATTACTCCCGTAAAACAACAAGATTACATCGTCGATTTATGGAAACGTTCACAACTTAAAATAGGAAGATGGTTTCAGGGTCAGATGTTACTCGGTCTTATAATAGGTGTTTTGGTTTATCTAGGGTTAACAATACTTCAAGTACCTTATGCACTTTTACTTGCAATCCTTGCTGCATTATTTGAATTGATTCCAATCTTTGGTCCAATCCTTGCCGCTATACCTGCTATTGCTTTGGGCTTTGCTGATGGTGGGGCTTCCCTAGGGATGATGACACTTGCACTTTATTTAATAATTCAACAATTTGAAAATCATCTTATTTATCCACTTGTTGTAAGAAAAGTCGTTGGGGTTCCCCCGATATTAGTAATTTTGGCACTTATCATTGGGGGTAAGCTCGCTGGGTTTTTAGGGATATTATTATCTGTACCAATCGCTGCTGTTTTGATAGAATTTACCAACGATGTTGCTAAAGAAAAGCATATTACGTAGTTTCTAGGGTTTTGGTGGAAAACTGTAAAGTAATTTACTATTAAAACCTGCAAACGAATAATCACATTACAATGGAAGAAAAATTTTACATTACATCATCAATCGCATACGCTAATTCGGGTCCTCATGTTGGATATGCATACGAGGTTGTTTTGGCGGACATTATAGCAAGATACCAAAGAAAGAAAGGAGTAAATACTTTTTTTTTGACTGGTACCGATGAGCATGGTGACAAAATAATTCGCTCTGCGCAAAAGGCAGGGATGGGACCTCAGGCTTTCGTTGATTCTAATGTTTTAAAGTTTAAAGAATTGGACAAGGAAATGAATATTTCGTACGATTTTTTCTTACGCACTTCCGACAAAAAAACCCATTGGCCCGGAGCACAGGCTTTTTGGACAAAGCTCCTTGCGAGCGGGGATATTTACAAGGGGATTTATAAAGGGCTTTATTGTATTGGGTGTGAAGCTTTTGTAACTGAAAAAGATTTGATTGAGGGAAAATGTCCAAATCACGATACTCCACCGGAGGAAATAGAAGAAGAGAATTATTTTTTTAAGCTTTCAAAATATACAGAGGAGGTAAAGAACAAGATAATAAGTGGGGAGTTGGATATAATTCCTCTTACTAGAAAAAATGAAATATTGGCTCTGTTTGATAGCGGTCTTCGTGATATAAGTATCTCAAGACCGGAGGGTAGTATACCTTGGGGTGTTCCCGTACCAAACGAAAAAGGACAAATGATGTATGTGTGGTTTGAAGCACTGGTAAACTATATTTCCGCCTTGGGTTTTGGAAGGGAAGACAGTAAAAACTTTGAAACGTTTTGGCCAGCAGATGTGCATGTTATTGGTAAAGACATACTGCGTTTCCATGCCGCCGTATGGCCAGCTATGTTGCTTTCTGTCGGAATTGATCTACCAAAGAAAATACTTGTTCATGGTTTTATAACATCAGAAGGGAAAAAGATGTCAAAGAGTCTTGGTAATGTAATAGACCCCTTTTCCTTTATAAAAGATTACAGTACGGAGTCGTTGCGTTATTATATGTCTCGGGAAATATCTCCATTTGAGGATGGTGATTTTACTGAAACAAGATTTATTGAAACCTACAATGCAAATCTTGCAAATGGTCTTGGAAATCTTGTTTCAAGGACACTCAAGATGTCGCAACAGTATTTTAATGGAGATATTTTACGTAGAACGAACACAGACGTTCCATTGAAACGCGAATTTAAAACAATGGGAGAGATAGATGAAATTGAGGGGTTTAGCATACCTTATGTTATTGCTAATGAAATTACGCCTAACTATCATGAGAATATGGATTCTTTTAACATAAACAAGGCAGCTGATAACATATGGCAGCTTATAGGTCTTCTGGATGGGTACATTGCGGATTATGAGCCGTTTAAATTAATAAAGGAAGACAGAGAAAAGACAGAAAATATTATCTGGAATATATTGTTTGGTCTGTATCACATATCACACATGCTAGATCCTTTTATGCCGAGTACTTCAGAAAAAATAAAAGAACTAATAGGTGTGTCTCTTGGTGAGGATGGTACTCCAATGTCGTTTAATACAAAATTACCAGAATCACCGCTATTTCTAAGAAAATAATTTATATGCCAAGATTTTTTGATATACACTCACACATAAACGATAAGAAATTTGAAGGAGATATTGTTGATGTTGTAAAAAGAATGAAAGCTGAAGATGTCTGGACAATTGTTGTTGGTACAGACAGGCGTAGCTCTCAACTTTCGGCACAGATAAGTTATTTTTACGATGGAGTATTTTCTGCAGTAGGAATACACCCCACAGATAATCCAAAAGAATATTTCAACGAAGAGTATTTCGAGGAGTTATTGGGCTCTCCTAAAGTTGTAGCAATTGGTGAGTGCGGACTTGATAATCTTAGAGCAAAGGACGAGAGTACAGAAGAGAAGAAAAGACAAGTAGATCTATTTGAAAGACAAATAGAATTTGCAGTAAAGTTTGATAAACCTCTTATGGTGCATTGTCGAAATGCACACAAAGAAGCGGTAGATATATTGTCTTCAAAGAAAAAAGAGCACGGGGAAAAACTTCGTGGAGATATTCATTTTTTTTCTGAAGGTAAGGAGATTGCAAAGAAATATTTTGAACTTGGCTTTACTATTTCTTTTACTGGAGTCATCACGTTCACAAGTGATTATGATGAGGCTGTAAAATACGCACCGCTCGACATGATAATGTCTGAAACAGACAGTCCCTATGTTTCTCCTGTCCCGTACAGAGGGAATAGAAATGAACCAGTGTATGTAAAAGAGGTTGTAAAGAGGATTTCAGAGATAAGAGGGGAAGATTACGAAAAGGTGGAAAAAGCACTGGTAAACAACGCATTACGAGTGTTTAACATAAAGCAGTAATCTTTTTTTTGACTTTTGTGTTGGTTTTTGTTAATATCTAGCTCACTATGAATGATTTGGATAAAAATTTAGATACAGAAGATTTTGAGCCAAGAGTGTATGAAATTGGCTATCATGTTGTGCCAACTGTCGCGGAAGGTGACATTTCGTCAGTTGTTGATACGATAAGAGAATCAGTTGAATCATTGCAAGGAGTTATTATATCCGAAGATAGTCCAAAGTCAGTGGACCTCGCTTATTCAATGGATCATATTGTAGCAAACAAAAAAACCATTTTTGATAGCGCGTATTTTGGATGGATAAAGTTTGAAGGCAATCCTGAAAATATTATAAAGATAAAGGATTCTCTTGAGAAGAATGAAAATATATTACGGTTTCTTGTTGTAAAGACAGTAAAAGAAAGTACTCTTTCAAAAAAACCGGCAGTAAAAGCAAAGCAGGTTACTAGTGTAAAGAACGTAAAGAATGTAACAAAGGACACAAAAGACACAGTTATAGAGAAAAAAGAGGTTGTGTCTGAGGAAGAGGTTGATAAGGCTATTGAAGAATTGGTTGCGTAGTCTTCATTATTAATTATTTTATACAAAAAGATATGTATCTAAATAAAGCAATTATTATTGGTAATTTAACAAGAGACCCCGAGTTGAAATCTCTCCCTTCTGGTAATGCAGTAACAACATTTAGTCTGGCAACAAACCGTGTATGGAAAGACAAAGAAGGTAACAAACAAGAGGGAACTGATTATCATAATATTGTTATATTTGGAAGACAGGCTGAGAATGTTGCTCAGTATTTGAAAAAAGGAAGTTCTGCTCTAGTGGAAGGACGTTTAACAACAAGAAGTTGGGAAACTGATGGAGTAAAGAAGTACAGGACAGAGATTATTGCCGATAGAGTGCAGTTTGGACCAAAGAGAGATGGGAGCACCGCACCTGCCTCACAAGCCCCAACAGGCGCTAAAAAAGAAGAGATTGATACTATTGAGTATCCGCAAGAAGACATAAACCCAGAAGATATACCGTTTTAATCATCAAATAATATAAATTATCATGCAGTGCTATTTTTCATCAAATAATATAAAACATATCGACTATAAAGATATTGAACTTCTAAAAAAGTTTATTAATCCACATGCTCGTATAATGAAAGGGAAGAGGTCAAAAATATGTTCAAAACACCAAAGAGCTTTCGCTCTTGCTGTGAAGCGCGCTCGTTTTATGGGGTTGCTTCCTTATGTTTCAAGCTAGTAAATACTAATTGTAAATCATACAAAAAACAGCACCGGCTACGCCGGTGCTGTTTTTTGTATTCTTGACATCAAGTATTGCAGGTGTACACTTGATGTACACCTTAAATAATTATTAACAACAAAATTATGACAACAAAATTTATCGGAGTTAAAGATCTCCGTCAAAACATGGCGAAGATTACAAAAGATGCTCAAAAAAAGAATGAACGCATCGTTGTCTTGCGTAAAAACCAGCCAATTTTTGAATTGCGCCCTCTTTCAGGTGAGGATATCTACAAGGAGAGCTTCATTAAAGATATCAAAGAGGCAATAAGGCAAGCAAAAAGACGCGAAGTGTATTCCCAAGAAGATATTCTAAAAGAGTTTGGGTTATGAAAATTAAAGTAATTTATACAAAAAATGCTCGAAAAGATTTGAAGGGTCTAAGGGGGTCTGATGCAAGTAAGATTGTTCTTAAAGTTGAATTTTTTACAAAACAAGACAATCCTATGCAGTATGCAAAGAAACTGAAACCACCCTTTGTTGGTTTGTATAGATTTCACATAGGTAACTACAGGGCGATTTTCCAATTTGACGATGAGGGGAATGTAACAATTTTTACTATACTTGATATTAAACTTCGCAAAGATGTTTACAGAGGTTAAAATAACTCCTTATTTAACTCTGGAGTTAAATAAGGAGTTATTTTTTTTGTACATAAAAGCCGTCCATCAGAAATGTTGTCTGCTGGACGGCTTGTAATACTTTAGTTCTCGATGTTTTGTGAGTTTAGTAGGGTAATTCTCGTTACTTGAGAAGTAGCATCATTCCCATGGTAGATAATTCCACCAATCTGAAATAGGTAATTCACTGGCTTAACACCAAGGAAACCCGCAAATAGTGTTAATGGTCTTGATTGACATCTTACTACACCCATGAGTTGTCGTTTTGGAATTTCAGCTTCAAAAAAATAGATATTTCCAGTTCTGGTGTCCACTCGAATCATTATGCCTACAAGTAGGTCTTTTATTTTTACTCTTTCATGTGATTCTCCTTGTAGTTCGCACAATCTTTTAACATTTGCTGGTGAGATATTTTTTAACATTACGTTCTCCTTTTTGTATGAATAAGTTGTATATTCGTATGATCTAGCAAGGAATATACACTATTGAAATCGTGTGGTCAAGAAAAAAATAGACGCCGGCTTCGCCGGCGTCTATTTTGTAAATTCTTTAGATAAGTAAGTATTTTATTTTTTCTCTACACGCTCGGTGTATTCCCCGGTGTCTGTGTTGATTCGGATTATGTCGCCCTCGTTTATAAACAGGGGAGTGTTTACAGTCATGCCTGTCTCTAGTGTGACTTGCTTACTTGCTCCGGTTGCTGTGTTTCCTTTTACTGCAGGCGCAGCTTCTTTTACGATAAAATCCATTTTGATAGGTATTTTAATATTCATAATTTGGTCGTTGAACACAAGCGAGTCAATCGAAGCATTTTCTTTTAAGTATTTGGTGTTATTTTCTAATACATTTTCATCCAGCTTGAATCGGTCTTTTGGATTCTCTGGGTCAGAAAACCAATATTCTCCACGATTGTTGTATAGATATTTGATTGTACGTGTTCCAATGTCTGCCTCCTTTGCTTTGTCTGATACATGGAACACTTTCTCGATAACTCTTCCAGATATCAAGCTTTTTATTTTAGTCTTGTTTACAGGCTTATTTGCCTGTTTGCGAGATACTTGTGACGTTATGACCTCGTATGGCTCACCATCCATATCAATATATTTCCTTTGCGTAATTTCATTGTAATTTAACATAGTAAGGTATATTTTACTTGAAAATACAACAAAGTCCATGGCTGGTGTTCAGCAAGCTTGACAATGTTGTGTTTATCTGGCAGGATTCTTCGTAGAACGTACTTTTAACAATTAGATACACCAAGGAGAATACCAAGATGGATGAAAACGGTGGCGAATTAGTATACTATTCATACGTTAACAAACAAGATTTTCTTTCCAGAGAAGAAGAAGTTAACTTGGCTCATCTTGTAGCCCAAGGAGATGACCTTGCGCGGAGAAAATTTATTGAAACGAACCTAAGGATCGTCGTCAAGATTGCCAAGCGTTTTTCAATAAAACATAAAGTTCCGGTAGAAGACCTTATTCAAGAAGGAACTTTTGGACTGATGAAAGCTGTGGAAAAATTTGACCCAAGTAAAGGGGTTAGATTTGAAACATATGCTACATGGTGGATAAGACAGCCAATCTTAAGTTTTTTAAATTTCGGTATTATCTGGCTCCCTGTTCATGTCAAGAAGGATGTTCATAGATTGTTTAAAATAACTCGTGAGAATAATATCGAGAATACTCACGACAATGATTCCATTGTGAAGATCGTCGGTGAATTTAACAGAGTATACCCCAAGAAAGAAGGGGAATATACCGTAGGTGATATTCAAAAGATGTTAAAAAATTCACTTCTTTATTTTCAAAGTTCTCTTAGTCAGCCGTTATTTGATAATAGTGATGAAACATTGGCTGACAGCATAATGGATATTAATGCGGTAGATCCTATAAATGATATCAGCAGGGCGCATACTCGCAAGGAAGTAAGAAAATTCCTTTGTATATTAAATGAAAGATATCAACTTGTTTTAAAAAAACGCTTTGATCTTGACAATAAAGGAGAGTGTACACATAAAGAGATTGGAGTGACGATAGGCGTTACAAGAGAGAGAGTAAGACAGCTTATTGCCGAATCATTCGCAAAACTAAAAAACAAAATGACTCATCTTCAAGGAGAGATCTAATTTACAGATAATGTATTTAACGTAGAGGACTAAACCCCTGAATCGGTACGATTCAGGGGTTTTTATTTTATAGAGACTCTTGAGTGAAAGGAGGGTAGGGCGGGGTGATGGAATTGCTTTGCAATTCCATCACCCCGCCCTTTTGTTTTTTAAAACCTCTAAGTAAGGTTTTTCTTTATCTCTTTTAGTATTTCGTTCTTTATTTTTGTATTTTCTCGAAGGAAGGTGCGAGCGGCATCATATCCTCGTCCAAGTTTTATTTCGCCGAAGCTGTATGATGCTCCTGCTTTTGAAATAATGTCAAAATTCTCTCCCAAGGAAAGAATCTCTCCTTCTTTTGATATACCTTCATTGTAGAGTAGGTCAAATTCAGTTTTTTTGAACGGCGCAGCGACTTTGTTCTTCACTACTTTTACACGCACTCTGCCTCCGATGACGTCGTCTCCTTTTTTGATCTGGGCGATGCGACGTATGTCAAGGCGTACGGACGTGTAGAACTTCAGTGCTTTTCCTCCTGGGGTTGTTTCGGGGTTGCCGAACATGACTCCTATTTGCATTCTGATCTGATTGATGAAAATAACTATAGTATTACTCTTTGCAACTATTGCCGTTAGTTTTCGAAGTGCTTGTGACATAAGGCGTGCTTGCTTACCTACGTGATATGCTCCCATCTCTCCTTCTATTTCATCTTTTGGCGTAAGGGCCGCTACAGAGTCAATAACAATAACATCTAGCTTCCCAGAGCGCACTAAACTCTCAGTTATTTCAAGTGCTTGTTCTCCTGTGTCTGGTTGTGACACGAGGAGCTCTCCTGTCTTTACTCCCAGCTTTTTTGCGTATTCAGGGTCAAGTGCATGCTCAGCGTCAACAAACGCGCATATGCCACCTTTCTTCTGTGCTTCTGCTATGACATGGAGGGCGAGAGTCGTCTTTCCTGATGATTCCGGTCCATATATCTCAATAATTCTGCCTTTTGGCAGTCCTCCTACTCCTAGTGCCCAATCTAGTCCTATTGAACCTGTTGGTATTGCATCTATGTTTACTTTTGGCTTATCGCCAAGCTTCATTATCGCTCCTTCTCCAAATTTTGTTTGTATCGATTTTATTGTATCGTCAACACTTAACCCTATTTCTTTTGGTGCTTTTTTTACTGCCATAATTTATTTTTTTAATTTAATAATTTTCCGCTTCTGTCGGAGCCTCGGCTTCTGCCTCGGTATTTACTTTTTTGTCACTGCTTAGTAATGCCTTAGTGCTCGTGCTGTGGTCGGATTTAATATTGGATTTGAGTGTAGTCGTAGCTGTGTTTTTGGGTGTCTCATCTTCAATCGGTGCTTTGTACACAATCTCAAGTATTTTTTCTATTTTCCTGTCAAACTTATCACGTGCTTTGATACTTATTATATTATAACCAGAGAAGAGGAGCAATTTTTCTCTGAATTCTCCTTCTTCATTGGTGAATATCTGCCTATCATTTATGCTTATATACGAGATACTGTTTGCAATGCCGAGTATCTCAATTAACGACTCGCTAACTCCATCTCCTGTCTGGGGGGATGTTATTATTATTGTCGGGCCTATTATAAAATCTTTACTCTTGTAGTATGAATATCCAACGATTATAGATATCACGGTGAGTGTAAGAATCATTTTTAATACAGCTTTGGTGTTCATCTCTATTTGTTTTTAAATATTCAATGTAGCCAATGGTTAATATTGACTACATTGAATATTTTTATTTTTCTTCCTTTTCATTATCTTCGTTGTCCTCCTCTGTATCCTCTTGCTCCTCGTGAACCTCTTCTTCACCTGTTTCGTACACTTCTCTTGCTTTTGATCCATTGGCAGGACCTACGACACCTCGTTCTTCAAGTATATCCATGAGCCTCGCTGCACGTGCGTATCCAACTCTAAGCTTCCTTTGTAGGTATGAAGTAGAGGCTTTCTTGTCTTTTATTACAAGCGCTAGTGCTTGTTCGTACATTTCATCCTCCTCATCGTCTTCAATAATTGCTTCAAATATGGAATTTTTACTTTCATTGTCAGAAAATACAACTTCATCAGGAACTGCATCTTCATATTCGTTTGTAAGATATTTAACTATTTTCTTAACCTCAGATTCGGATATAAATGC
>VAPM010471062.1_pt1 | contig 10548 bp, 9 predicted proteins | sample 3395091 | NCBI WGS metagenome assembly VAPM01 (sample SAMN08290445, study PRJNA428436) | hydrothermal vent metagenome | isolation source: Deep-sea hydrothermal vent chimney 3 | place: Pacific Ocean: Juan De Fuca Ridge | reverse complement strand
CTTGGTGTTTTTACAAAACTGTATTTTTTATCAAAGTTCAAGTGTTCATAGGGTGGTTTAGGCCCGGTATAATGAATATTTGTTTCTCCATTATACGGAGACAATCCTTTATCATCTCCTGCGGAATAATCGTACCATGAGTTGTTTACGAACTCCTTAATTTCATCGGTTTTTTCCAGATCAACCGGATGGACAGTACTTAAATCGCCATTTAAAATAACGCCCTGAGGCATTTTGAAACTCGCCGTATTGCTATAACTACCTGTAGGCAAATCACCATAAACAAGATAATTACGGAATTTGGAAACACCAATTGTCCCCCAATTTTTATAGAACGAAGCAATGGCCAGTAAATCAGGTATATAAACTTCGTTTACAAATTTGTGTGCATTTTTTAGTAATTTACTTATATAATCTAATGTATCTGTATTCAGGCTGGCACCTGCGTCATTGAGATTAATGGTACTTCCCATACCGCCAACAACGAAATGCGGATGTGGATTTTTCCCACCAAGGATAGTATGAACTTTTACGATTTCTTTTTGCCAGTCGAGTGCTTCAAGATAATGGGCTACAGCCAGTAAATTTACTTCAGGAGGTAGTTTCATTGCGGGATTTCCCCAATAACCATTAGCGAAAATCCCTAGTTGACCACTGTTAATAAACTTTTTGATTCTCGTCTTAACATCTGCAAAATATCCAGGCGAGCTGTTCGGCCACTTGGAAATACTTTGGGCAAGGGTAGAAGTTGCTTTTGGATCAGCATCCAGAACTCTGGTAACATCTACCCAATCAAGTGCATGTAAATGATAGAAATGTACCACATGGTCTTGCAGGTATTGGGCTACAAGTACCAGGTTTCGGGCCAACTCGGCATTGGGAGGAATAACTATTCCAAGGGCATTTTCGACCGCCCTAAGAGATGCTATAGCATGCACTGTTGTACATACACCACAACTACGTTGTACAAATGCCCATACATCTCGCGGATCTCTTCCCTCAACAATTTTTTCCAGCCCTCTTACCATTGTTGAGGAACTATAAGCATTTACAACTTTGCCGTTTTTTATTTCGGCTTCAATGCGCAGATGCCCTTCTATTCTGGTTATTGGATCTATTACTATTCTTTTTGCCATGATAAAATATTTTATTCTTTAATATCCTTTTCATTAACTTTTCCTTTCCTTGAACTAGACCGGAGGTCTTTTTTCTTAGCAATATTAGCCGCAACAGCATGAACTGCCGTACCACCAATAGCTGCACCTAATACAATTTTACCAATTGTATTTGCAGTAGATTCTATTCCGAAACCGGGTACATTTTCCACTCTTTTCGTGAATGGGTCATTATCCCAGAAATGGTTGTCGCTACAACCGATACAAGGGTTCCCTGATTTTATGGGATAACTCAACCCGTTATTCCACTCCATCCAACCGCAGGCATTGTAAGTAAGAGGGCCTCTACAACCTAATTTATATAAGCAATATCCTTTTTTTGCCTCCTCACTGTCAAAACTTTCAGCAAACAATCCTGCATCAAAATAGGCTCTTCTATAACAGGAATCGTGTACACGCTTTCCATAAAATTGTTTTGGTCTTCCCATAGAATCCAATGCCGGTAAAGTTCCAAAAGTGACATAATGCATCACAACACCCACCATCACTTCTGAAATTGGCGGACAGCCCGGCACTTTAATAATCGGCTTATCTTTAATAATAGCGTTTACCGGGACGGCTCCTGTAGGATTTGGTGCAGCGGCCTGAATACCACCCCACGACGAACAACTGCCAAAAGTAAGAATAGCAGCGGCGCCGGCAGCATCGGCTTTTAATATGTCAATAGCCGAATGCCCCGCAATTGAACAATATACACCGCCATCTTTCATGGGGATTGCCCCTTCAACTACTAAGACATATTTGCCGTAATTTTCTTTCATCGACTGCTGCTTGGCTTCCTCAGCCTGAAAACCGGAAGCGGCCATCAGCGTGTCTGTATAATCCAATGATATTTTATCCAATATTAAATCAGCAACCAACGGATGGTTTGATCGGATAAATGATTCCGAACATCCTGTGCATTCCTGAAAGTGATCCCAAATAACAGGAATTCTTTTCTTAGTCTCCATTGCCTTTACAACCTGCCCCACCACGCTGGACTCTAACCCCATAAATGCAGTCATATAGGTAACAAATCTTAAGAAATCTCTTCGAGAATATCCTTTATTTCTAATATTCTCGTAATAGGTTTCTTCTTTTTTTAGTGTTTTTTCCATAATGATGCTTATTTAAAATTATTATATGCTTATTCTAAAAAAATTATACTCATTTTAAATATGACTTCTGCTACTGCTGTAAGCTCGAAAAAACGTAAGATGTTGTAAGACAAATTAATAGAAGTTATTTCTTTAACATTGTGCTTTCAAATATAAAAAAGTTTTTCATATTAAAAAAGTTTTTCCAAAATAAATTGGTTTTTTGTAAACAATTTATTAACATCGCCGCAAAAGGTTTTGTGGCTGTGTCAAATTTTTGTAAAAGGTCAGTATTTTTATTAACCGGAGTTCGATATAAACGTTGCTCACAGTTTTAGGTTATTAGTTTTGTGCTAACGATTTAATTTGTATATTAGCCAGGTATCATTTCGATATATAAGCAGACATGCACGAACTATCAATAGCTATGGGTATTGTGGACATCGCCAATAAGGAAGTTGCTAAGCATCATGTGTCTGATATCGAACTTATTGAACTTGAAATAGGGACTTTATCAGGCATTGAAATAGAATCGCTTAATTTTGCATGGCCTTTGGCGGTAAATGGGACGGTACTGGAACATGCTAAAAAGAAAATCGATGTTATTAAAGGCAAAGCCAGATGTTTAGATTGCGGCTGTGATTTTGATCTGGATAATATCTTTGATCCGTGTCCTGAATGCAAAAGTTACTTTAAGGACATATATCATGGAAAAGAATTAAGAGTTAAAGCGATTGTAGTAAATTAAACAGAAAAATTATGTGTACAACTTGTGGGTGTGGTGTAACAGAAGAGATTAGTATACAAAAACCCGGAGAGATGGAATCTCCGGTCGGTGAAATGCCTGTTGATCATCATGCCGGGCATGAACATCACGGACATCATGAACACGAACATGAGCATGGACATCACCATGATAAAACTATTCTGGAGGTTGAGCAGGATATTTTGCAATCTAACCAGCTGCTTGCCGAAAGAAATCGTGGTTATTTTCTGGGAAAGAATATTTTTGCAGTCAACCTTGTGAGCTCTCCGGGGTCGGGGAAAACAACCTTACTTGAAAGGACTTTAACCGACCTAAAAAGTAAAATCAGTTTTTATGTTATTGAAGGTGACCAACAAACCATGAATGATGCAAACAGAATTGATGCATTACAGATTCCTGTTGTTCAAATTAATACCGGTAAGGCTTGTCATTTAGACAGCACAATGGTTAGCAATGCCGTACTGAAACTCAAGCCGGAATCCAATACTGTTGTCATGATTGAGAATGTTGGCAATCTGGTTTGTCCTGCTGCATTTGACCTGGGTGAAAATGCCAGAGTAGTCATTATCAGTACAACGGAGGGGGATGATAAGCCCATCAAATATCCTGATATGTTTTTTGGCTCGGATATTTGTATTATCAACAAAATTGATTTACTTCCTTATGTAAATTTCAATATTGAAAAAGCCAAAGAATTCGCCCGGCGGGTAAATCCAAACATTGAGTTCTTTGAGATTTCAGCCACTACTGGCGAAGGAATGGATAAATGGTACGAATGGTTAAATAATAAAATCAAGTAATTATGTGTTTAGCAATCCCAGGAAAAATTATTCAAATAGACTCGGAAATAGACGATATATTCAGAGTTGCCAAAGTGTCATTTAACGGTATTGTTAAACAGGTAAACCTGACCATGGTTCCTGAAGCTAAAACTGGTGATTATGTCTTGGTTCACGTCGGCAGTGCCATAAGTATTGTGGATGAAGCAGAAGCTAAAACGACGATGGATATCCTGATGCAGATGGGAGACCTGGATGAACTGGATGAGGTGGGGGAAGCTTCCTGACAACACAAAATCAACAGAAAACTGGGTTTACAGGAAAATTCATTTCCTCTTGTTGCCTAAAAATTATGAAAATGGGGCTCCTTTCCCGAATGCCTATGCCATAAGCCGGCTTTTACCAATTTATCTTTGTCATTGGCAAAGTTGTGTATGTCACCATCATACATAATTTCGTGATTTTCGGAAAGCACGATAACCCGGTCGGCAATTTCTTTCGCCAATTCCATATTATGAAGTGCCATAATAAGGGTCGAATCCAGGGAATTCAGGAAATCTATAAGCCAGCCTGTTGCTCTCGGGTCCAGCGAAGAAAAAGGCTCATCTAAAAGTAAAAGATTGGGTTCCAAAATGAGTATAGAAGCCAGGGCAATACGTTGTTTTTCGCCTCCGCTCATTTTTACGGGAGATTTGTCTAACAGACCTGACAAGTTTAGTTTTTCAGCCCAATAATTAACTTTTTCATCCAGGTTCTTTTGTTGAAGTTGTTTTAATCCAAAAGATAACTCCTCATAAACACTCGGGTTAAATAACATGATATCAGGATTTTGAAACAATAACCCCACCGAAGTCCGGAATTCTCTTCTGAAATCTTTATCCTTTAGACTTTGTTTCGTGAGTTTACGTCCCTCAAATAATATTTCACCTTTTTGAGGAAAAATCAATCCGTCCAACAGTTTTAACAAGGATGTTTTCCCACTGCCGTTAACGCCGAATAAAGCAATCTTTTCACCTTTTGATACGGAAAAGCTTGCGTTTTTTTGTACAAACTCTTTCTCATACTTAAAATAAATATTCTTTACTTCAATCATATTATTGTCCTCGAATTTATTGCCTGTGTTATCTCTTTTGAATTTTCAAATGTTTTTTTTATAAACAAGTTAATCTGGTATCCCACAATGCGGTAGGAATTCAGTAATGTAATCTTCTTTAATATTCTGCTGTCCAACGCCTGTTTCATTTGATCGTAAGTCGTCAGGTAATTCATTATCTGACTATAGGCCAGTGTCAGGGTGTAACTTATAAATGGCGAAAAGCTAAAAATGGCAAATAGGTTTAACTTTTTTCCGGCAAGCAAAGTAAAGTACAAGATAGTGAATGAGCGTAAATTAAAAACTATAAGGCTCGTATAACTCTTAGTAATTATAAAATATAAAGAGGATAAAAGGTTAAAAACAAGTATGGCTGCTAATGTTCTCCATAGTAATTTAAAAATATCTTTTCCTGAGAGTAATAAAGCGATAATTAGGAAAAACAATATAAAGTAAAGATTTGTAGATATGACAACAGCTAAAATTACAAGCAAATAATTGACAAAGAATAGTTTGTCGAAAAGAACATTTCTTTTGTGAGAAAAGAGGTAAAATATAAAAGTCGTCATAAAGAAGGCTAAAATAGCCGAAAGGTAATAGGAAGCCACGGCGCTAATTCCGGGTAAAATGTATCCCGATAAGGGAGCAGAATATAAGGTGGAAAAGTGTTTTATCCCCTGTGGAATAAACCCCAGGTTTTCATGAAAAAACCCCAGATTCCATTCGCCCCAAGCTGGGTTTTCAGTTATTATTCCCAAAGGAACGAGCAGCATTATAAGTAAAACCACAGAGAAAAACAGAAGTATATCGGAAGTTTCTTTTTTTATTCCGATGGTTTTATAACCCTGCCCAATATCAAAATATTTTTTGAAATAGGAGACTCCAAACAGGGTAAAAACACCTTCGACAATACCAAAAAACAGCATGTGAGAACCCACAATAGCAGGTATGGTAATTTTCAGGCCATAGGGGAAATAAATAGGAACTCCATTGATGTTTTTAGCAATATAAGGTTCTATGCCCAGAACTATGGCCACAACAACCGAAGCCAATACGATACTCATCCAACCGGAAATGAAGTAGTTTAATTTTTCGGAAATCTTATTTTTGAGCAGCTTATACGTGTAATATCCCGTAAAAGAAGCGACATATCCCATGGCTATTGCATTAATAGCATAGGTGGTGATGCCTCCATCGCCAAACAGCAATGCCTGTAACAAAAGCACAAGACATATTGCCATAAATCCGGCCCAGGGACCAAATATGATGGCAATGAGTGCAGCACCAAGAGCGTGTCCGCTGGTGCCACCGGGAATAGGGATGTTAAACATCATAATAATAAAAGACAGGGCGGTAAGAGAAGACAACAAGGGTAACACTTCTTCATTTAACTGTCGGCGTAATTTCTTTATCCCTTTAACAAACAAGGGGATAAACAGCAGATAAAAAGGCACGAAAACTTTTGGTGAAATATATCCGTCCGGAATGTGCATAACCTATCTTTTAATCAATAATGTTATTAACAAATTAAGTCCGAGCCAAATTTACTGGATTTACCTGAAATTGAACATTATTATTTGTTCTTTTTAAAAAGAATTATGGTAATATTCTTTTTGTGACGATAATAAGTTGAGATGCAATATATTGCATCTCAACAGTCAGCCTGTTTTGCCTGGCAATCTGCCTTATTCTTGTTAACAACCCCGCGTGTAAAAATTTTCGGAATACAGATTTTCCTGCCGGCAATTGCACTACTTTTGCAAGTACGATGAAATATTTTTTTCTCAAATATATCAATAACCGCTATTTCTACACTGCGCTGGCATTCATTATCTGGATGGCATTTTTCGACAGTGACAATTTAGGTGAGCAGATGAGGCTGAGTAATAAAATTGAACGCCTCCAGCAACAAAAATATTTTTATCGAACAGAAATCCAGAAAAATAAGAACTCTCTGAACGCCTTGAAATACGATACTACCCAGCTGGAGAAATATGCCCGCGAAACCTATTTTATGAAAAAAGACAATGAGGATGTTTACGTTGTCATTAGGCGTCCCAAGCATTAAACATTTGCAAGCAATTCGTAATTAATTCCTTAGGATTTTGAACAGCATGCCAGGCACTCTCTTTCCCATGCCCTTATTTATATTGTGAATAAATTAACTGGATGTTTCCGATATGTTGTTAATTACTTAACACAAAACAATATCTTTGCCTGGATTCAAAGAGCGACCAATTATAAGCATATTGAGAAGTATAATGTTTGAAAGATTTAAATTACTCATAACAAACCCGAAGAGCCATACTACACACCTGTTTTTCTCTGTGGTGGGGAAGGTTTGCGTCGAAAAGTTAAACTTGCTTCCTCCCTATATTTGAACCAAATAACAAGAGTTGAAATCAATTTATTATTAAAATAACAACAGAAAATGTCAGTAACACGATTTAGCATCTCAATGGAAAAACCCCTGCTGGAGAAATTGGACAAAATTACCCATGACCATCAGTTTCCCAACAGGTCGCGGACTTTCCGGTTTTTGATTAACCAGTTTTCAGCAAAAAAGGCCGGTACAGAAAACCAAATGGTTGCGGGAGCCATCATTTTGGTTTACAACCATCATCAAAGGGAGTTACAAACACAGTCAACCCATCTGCAACATGACTATCATCGATTAATTTTATCGGTTCAGCATGTGCATCTGGATAACGAAAACTGTTTGGAAACCCTTGCAGTAAAGGGAAAAGCCAATGAACTTGAGGCGCTGTCGAACCAGCTGATTTCGTTAAAAGGTATTCAATATGGTAGCCTGGTAATAACCGGAAGCCTCTAATTTTTTTAATACAATCGTAACACGAATTTAAAAATAGTAACAATGAAAACATTTCCAAACCCCTTAAAAATTACACTGTTTATTATTATTATGTTATTTTTTGTACAACCTGCGTCTGCCCATCAATGGGGCTCCATATCAGGAAAACTTGTGGATGGCAAAACAGGAAACGCTATTTCCTTTGCCAACATCGTTATTGAGAACAGCCTCATCGGAACCACCACCGATTTACAGGGTAATTTTCAAATTCACGGGATTAAAACGGGAACCTACACGCTGGTGTTCTCACATCTGGGATACAAAACCCGGAAAAGAGAAGTCCAAGTTTCGCCAAATAAAACCACCCGCCTGTTGGTGAAGGTACAACCTGCATCTTTTAACATGGATGACCTGAACATTACAGCCAGACGACCTTTTTCCATAGCATCGTCGCAAGCTATTCGGAACATCGATTTGGAGTTACGTCCCGTTAAATCGTCACAGGATCTGTTAAAACTGGTCCCCGGACTCATAATTGCACAGCATGCCGGTGGTGGAAAGGCTGAACAAATCTTTCTGCGTGGATTTGATTGCGACCACGGTACGGATGTAAACATCTCCGTGGATGGTATCCCCGTAAACATGGTGAGCCATGCTCATGGTCAGGGTTATGCCGACCTTCATTTTCTTATTCCCGAACTCATCGGTGACCTTTCCATTTACAAAGGCCCCTATTTTGCACGGTTTGGGGATTTTGCCACTGCCGGAGCCGTAGCTTTCAAAACCAAAGACGTTTTAAACAGCAACAGTTTCGATCTGGAAATAGGGCAATTTAACACGCTGAAAACCACTCTGCTGATGCAAACAGGAAAAGGTAACGCCCGTCAAAATGGCATCATTGCAGCACAATATTATACTACCGATGGCCCTTTTGATAATCCGCAGGGTTTGAAACGGCTTAATGTGTTCGGTAAATATTTTATCAATATCACACAGCAAAGCCGGCTAACATTTACAGTAAGTGGGTTCAATTCGGCATGGAATGCTTCGGGTCAGGTTCCTAACCGTGTGGTAAAAGCCGGTATTATCGATCGTTTCGGCGCATTGGATCCCATGGAAGGTGGAACAACCTCCCGAAAAGACATGTCGCTGGTTTACCAACAGAAACAAGACAACCACTTGTTTCGTGTACAGGCCTACCTGACCAACTACACGTTCAAACTTTTTTCCGATTTTACCTACTACCTCGAAGATACGGTTAACGGCGATATGATTGAACAAAACGAAAGCCGGTGGCTCAGCGGAATGAAAGCTACTTATCAGACCTCCCGCAAAATAAAATCCACTTTATTCATAAATACACTGGGTGCAGGATTCCGAAACGATGCTATTAAAAGCGCTTTATGGCACAGCCCTAATCGCATCCGGATGAATGCACTGTCAAATGCGGGCATTTACCAGGCTAATTTGTTTGTCTGGGGCCAAAGTAAAATTATTTTCAATCAGCACTGGCGTATCGAGATCGGTTTAAGAGGCGATTACATCACCTACGATGTTGATGACCATTTGGGAAATGCCAACGATACACTTTCCAACGGACTACCCCATGCTTCGGGATATGCCCAGCAGGCTATGCTCAATCCGAAATTTAATGTGGTTTACAGCCCCGGAGCTAAACTGGATATTTATTTCAATGCCGGAACAGGCTTTCATACCAACGATGCGCGTAACGTCATTTTTACAAAAAAAGCCAAAGAGGTAGAACAGGTAATGACACGGAAAGGTCTGAGTGAAAAAGAGATATCCAAGTGGCTGATAAAACATAATTTTAACCCGCAACAGCAATTCACGGGAACCATGCCGAGAGCCTACGGTGCCGAGACGGGTTTCAGGGCCGAATTGTTCAAACGGTTTAACCTGGGAATGTCAGTTTGGTACATGTACCTCGACAAAGAGTTTGTATATGTCGGCGATGGCGGGTATTCCGAATTGAGCAATCCTACGCAACGGCTCGGCCTGGATTGCGAAGGAAGGTTAAAAATAACCCGGTGGCTTTGGGCAGACGCGGATATGACTATTTCGCAAGGCCGCATTAATAGCTTACCCAAAGGAAGCAACTACATTCCGCTGGCGCCCAATTTCACCCTGACCGGGGGAATAACCATGGCTAACTATCACGGATTCGACTTTTCGCTACGAACTATTCATATCGGCAGCCGGCCGGCTAATGAAGACAATACGGTTACCGCTTTGGGCTATACGCTAATCAACCTTGGCGCTGCCTGTCACTGGAAAAGATACACCTTCTCTGTAACTATTGAGAACCTGCTTAATACCGAATGGAACGAAGCACAGTTTGATACAGAGAGTCGCATGAAATGGGAAAAAGCACCGGTTGACGAACTACACTTTACACCCGGAAACCCAAGAAATGCCAGGGTAGGTATAAAGGTGACTTTCTAAATTTGTTTCCGTAAATGCAAGACTATTTAGGGCTTGCTGAAAAAGCCCGTAGTGCATCATACACGAAGCCGCAAGGTGAAGCTGTATGATAATACTGCGAGCCGCAGCAATGAAGCAGATGATGTGCTACGGGCTAACAAACAAAATTTTTAGAAAAAGCGCAAGGTTTTTAATAAAACTACGAGAAAAGCTTGTATTTGTAGTTAACAAAAATCGTGTAACAATACGTATATGAAGTTGTTATGTGCTTTTCGGCAGACCCTGTTTAATTATTTTTCAGTAAATCAGTAAGCTCTTTAACCTTTCGCCGGGCAACGATTACAGGAGGCACTTTCTCATCGTAAAAATAAGCTAGTGCCTGCCTGTTTTCCTGCAATTCTATTT
>VAPM010237265.1_pt1 | contig 10548 bp, 10 predicted proteins | sample 3395091 | NCBI WGS metagenome assembly VAPM01 (sample SAMN08290445, study PRJNA428436) | hydrothermal vent metagenome | isolation source: Deep-sea hydrothermal vent chimney 3 | place: Pacific Ocean: Juan De Fuca Ridge | reverse complement strand
TGCGTACACGAGAATTTTTAATGAAAGATCTTTATTCGTTTTCTCGAACAGAGGAAGAGCACACTGCCTTCTACGAAAAATGTTCTGATGCGTATATGCGTATCTTTAATCGCTTGGGCATTGGGGAGAAGACGTTTCGTACATTTGCTTCAGGTGGTGCATTTACAAAATTTAGCCATGAATTTCAGACGATCTCAGAAGCTGGAGAGGATACTATTTATGTGGATGAGTCAAAAGGGGTCGCGATAAATGGTGAAGTTCTTGAGGAAGTAGATTTGTCCGAGTTAGGTGTTTCTCGAGAAAGTCTTGAAAAGAAAACCTCTATTGAGGTTGGGAATATTTTCTCACTCGGCACAAAATTTTCAGAGACACTAGGGCTTTTATACAGAGATGAACAGGGGGATAAACATCCCGTGATTATGGGTTCGTACGGTATTGGGCCAGCTCGTAGTATGGGTACAGTAGTTGAATTACTTTCAGACGAAAAAGGTATCAAGTGGCCTTTATCCATCGCTCCGTTTAAGGTGCATTTGATAGACCTTTCTCAAGGAAATGAACAAGTCAAAGCGGCAGCAGACGTCTTTTATAAAAAACTTACAGATTTGGGTATAGAAACTTTGTTTGATGATAGGCAGGTGCGTGCAGGAGAAAAATTTGCAGATAGTGATCTGTTGGGCATTCCGTATAGAGTTATTGTAAGTGAACGCAATCTAGCTGAGGGGAAGTTGGAACTGACTTTGCGCGCAAGCGGAGACTCTCGTTTGTTGAGTGAGGAAGAATTACTATCATTTTTAGGTCAGTAATTTAGAAGCAATAACAATGAAATTATCTCAATTAAAAGAAGGTTTGAATGGATTTCTTGGTAATGATATTGGGGTTGATTTAGGGACATCTAATACACTCGTATATCTTAAAGGAAATGGGGTTGTTGTGAATGAGCCATCTGTTGTGGCTGTGAATCAAAAAACTGGGCAAGTTGTGGCTGTTGGAACTCAGGCTAAAGAAATGTTAGGGAGAACCCCCCTTCATATAAAAGCATCAAGACCTCTTGTTGATGGAGTGATTTCTGATTTTGAAGTAACAGAAGAGATGCTTGCTTATCTTTTGGGTCGAGCGCAATCTGGAGAACGTAAGCTTTTAGGACCGCGTGTAGTAATAGGAGTTCCGTCAGGAATTACTAATGTGGAGATTCGTGCTGTTCGTGATGCTGCGAGAAATGCTGGGGCAAGAGAAGTGCATATTGTGGAAGAACCAATGGCAGCTGCTATTGGTATACGATTGTTGGTAGAAGAGGTAGGTGGGAATATGCTTATAGACATAGGAGGAGGAACTAGTGACATCGTGGTTATTTCTCTTGGGGGTATAGTGCGTTCGCAAAATATAAGAATTGCAGGGGATAAACTTGATAATGATATTGTGTCGTATATTCGCAATGAATTCAAGATACTAATTGGAGACAAAACTGCAGAAGAACTTAAAATTGCGGTAGGTTCTATTCTTGAAGGAGGTGAACCTCTTGAGTCAACTGTGCGTGGGAGGGATTTAGTCACAGGATTACCTCGTGAAGTTGTTATTACTGACACTGACGTGCGAGGTGCGATCTCTCATTCTATAGATCAAATGATTGAGTCAGTTCGTGAAGTCCTAGAGACTACACCTCCTGAGGTTATTTCTGATGTTATGCAAAATGGAATTTATTTAACAGGCGGAGGGGCTTTAATAAAAGGAATGCCAGAAGTTCTTTCTGAGATGTTGCAATTGCCTGTGCATGTTGCAGAGGATCCATTAACCGCAGTGGTACGTGGTACAGGGATTATTCTTGAGGATTTGAACCATTATAAGGATATATTGACTAGCGGAGATGATGAAAGGATTTTACCAAGAGAATAATTTTAAAAAGAAAAGTTTTTTTTCTGTCGTTTCTATAGGGATTTTCATTTTTGTAATGATACTTGTATCTGTTCATCTATATAACCCATCAACTTCTTCAGGGATTGTTCGTACCTTTGCTTATCCATTTTGGTTGGGAGGGAGTAGAGTTTCTGCCTCAGTAGCTTTTTTCTTCGAGTCTTTGCAGAGCAAAAAGAAACTAGTTGAAGAGAAGAGAAGTTTGATAGAGACAATAGTAAATTTGCGAGCGATGGAATTTGAAAATAAAATTCTTAAAGATGAGAATATGGATCTGAAGCAAATGTGGGGACAGCGTAATTTTGAGCGAATGATTATTGCTCCTGTTTTACGAAGACCCCCGTCTACTCTTTACGATACGCTTATAGTTGATACACGTGGAAATAAAGATATTTTGGAGGGTATGCGCGTTGTAGCTGACGGCCGTATTCTTATTGGTGAGGTCAGTAGTGTGGAAGGTAATGTGGCAGTGGTAAGACTTTTCTCAACTCCTGGGATTGAGACAGAAATTTTCATAGGAACTAGCACTGCCAGTGTGACTGCAAAAGGGTTGGGGTCTGGTAATTTTACCGCCAAACTACCTCGAGAGATGGGAATTGTCGTTGGAGAAAATATTACTCTTCCAGGGATATCCTTACCTTTTTCGGTGGTTGGGTCTGTGGATGTTCGTACAACAGACCCTTTTGAAATAATACGGTTTCGAATACCAGTGAATATAAATACTTTAAGGTGGGTAGAGATTGTTATAGATGATACGGAGGTAATTGACTCTGTTTTAAAAGATTCTTCCATTTCCACTTCATCACTAAAGTCTGAAAACTTATGAGTGGGAGAGCTATATTACTGCGTTTGTCTCTCAATCTCTTTCTATTCATGAGCATCCTTTTTTCTTCTTGGTGGGTGGTGATAGCGTTAATGATACTTCTTTTAATATTTTATGAAGCGTTTGAAGTTCTTTTATGGGGAATCTTTTTTGATATGCTTTATAGTATTGCTGTACCTTTTTATTTTGATGTTCCTATTTTATTTACATTATTTTCTATATTTCTCTTTATTGGAATGAATTTCTCCAAACGTTACTTGATATTTTATACTTAACAATATGAATTTGCGTACAATATGGTCACGTTTCTTTCGAAGAAAAAAAAGAGGTGAAATTTATCCAGATGAAATATTTCTTGACGCCAGCAATTTGCCTCAATTTGACAGTAATCAGTTTGAAGGAAGGCTTGAAAAACCTTTATCCAAGAAACCAATTTTTTATTTTGGAATAGTTTTTATTATCGTACTGAGTGTCTTTGCTGGACGTGTATTTATACTTCAAGTCGTAAAAGGGGAGGGGTATGTTCAAAAAAGTGAAAATAATAGATTGGAACATTCATTGTTGTTTGCAGATCGTGGAATTATTTATGACCGTAACGGAATGGAGATTGCCTGGAATACTTCAAATGACCCTGAGCCATATTCAAAGAGGGTGTATAGTGGAAAAAAGGGACTGGCTCATTTGGTTGGATATGTCGGGTATCCTCTAAAAGATTCGCAGGGAAATTATTATCGTACAAATTTTGTTGGCAAGAGTGGTATTGAGCGTGTTTTCAATAAAGATTTGCTGGGATTAAATGGTCTTAAAATCATAGAGATAGATGCCCAAGAAAAAATACATTCGGAAAGTGTTCTTCGATCTCCACAGTCTGGGACAAATATCTACACATCTATTGATGTGCGTTTATCTAATAAATTATATCAATTTATGGATAAGCTTGCGGAAGACGCTGGGTTTACTGGAGGGGCAGGTGTGATAATGGATATTAAGAATGGTGAAATAATTGCTCTTACAAGTTTTCCCGAATATAATTCAGGAAATATAACAGCAGGTGGTGCTAAGGTTGTCAGGAAGTATGTCTCTGATGAAAGAAAACCTTTTTTAAATAGAGTGGTGTCTGGTCTTTATACTCCAGGTTCTATTATTAAACCTTTTGTTGCAATAGGGGCGCTTGAAGAGGGGGTAATAACTCCAGAGGAAAAAATCTTAAGCACAGGATCGTTATCTATACCAAATCCATATTTTCCAGGTAAAGAGAGTGTTTTTAAGGATTGGAGAGCGCAAGGGCTTGTTGATATGAGAAAGGCGTTAGCAGTATCTTCTAACGTATATTTTTATGAAATAGGAGGTGGGTATAAAAACCAAAAAGGTCTTGGTATAGCTAGGATCGAAAAATATGCAAGATTATTTGGTTTTGGAGAAAAAACAGGAGTATCTCTTTTGGGTGAAAAGATAGGCACCATTCCAAACCCTGCTTGGAAGGCTAGAATGTTTAAAGATGGAAAGTGGCGAGTTGGTGATACCTATCATACAGCGATAGGTCAATATGGTTTTCAAGTTACTCCTATCCAAACAGTACGAGCGATAGCTGCGATAGCAAATGATGGTTTTCTTTTAACACCCTCGCTGATTCGTGGCACACGTCCTGTCTGGAAGAAATTGCAAGTCGCGCCAGAGAATTTTTCTGTTGTAAAAGAAGGGATGAGGTTGGCTGTGACAGATGGTACTGCGAAAGGTCTTTTTATACCACAGGTAAAAATAGCGGCAAAGACTGGCACAGCAGAGCTTGGTGTTTCAAAAAAATTTGTAAATTCTTGGGTTATTGGTTTTTTCCCGTATGAGAAACCACGTTACGCTTTTGCAGTCTTGATGGAGCATGGTCCGCGGAAGAATATGATTGGAGGGTTGTATATAATGCGACAACTTTTTGACTGGATGAGTGTCAACGCTCCAGAATACATAAAAAGCGAGTAAGTAAAGGTTTCCATATATTTTTTTGTCATTGACTTCTTGCTAGAGGTGGGTACAATGGAGCTTAACAAAAACTATGACAGAAAAGGCAGAATATTTGACTAGAGAGAAGTATGAAGAACTCAAGAAAGAACTTGATTATCTAAAAACAACACGCAGAAAAGAGATAGCAGAAAGTCTTGAATACGCTCGTTCTCTAGGAGATCTTTCAGAAAATGCTGAATACCAAGAGGCGCGTGAACTTCAGGCAGCAGCAGAAGAACGTATCTCTAAGTTAGAAGAGTCTCTTCAAATTGCAAAAATAGTAGATCACAAAGAAGGGGATGTTGTGACCCTTGGGTCTGTAGTTATTCTTTCTAAGGAAGATGGAAAAGAAAAACATCAATATGAGATTGTGGGATCAAAAGAAGCCGATATGCAACAGCGTAAGATTTCTCATTTGTCTCCCTTAGGTGAAGCATTAATTGGAAAGAAGAAAAATGATATTTTTCATTTTGATACGCCAAATGGAAAAATGAAATGCAAAGTAATTGATGTGAAATAAATATTTTCAATTAATATTTATAAAAACAAAGACGACCTAATAGGTCGTCTTTGTTTTTATAAATTGAATTTATATTTAATTCTTTCTTGAGTGGGTTACTGTGGATAACAAGGTTAGGGAAGTGAGCTGTGGTGGGATATAGTAGTAGAGCAGTGGGAATAAGTGGGAATTCATTATAAGATTATGTTAATTGGCGAATATGTTCATATTCTTGACCCTAAGAAACGACTGTCTTTACCGTCTAAGTTCCGAAAGGAACTTGGGCGTAAGGTCGTTGTAACAAAAGGGTTGGATAATTGTCTTTTTCTTTATTCTCTCGTTGAGTGGGAGAAGATTTCTTCTAAACTTGGAGAACTTTCGATAGGACAAGCGGATACTCGTGGTTTTAACAGGTTTATGCTCTCAGGAGCTGTTGAGGTTAATGTGGATACCGTCGGTAGAATTCTAATTCCCGATTTTCTTAAAGAATTTGCTGGATTGCGTAGCAGAGTTGTTTTCGCTGGAATTCATACACGTGTTGAGGTGTGGGATGAAAAATCTTGGGATGTGTACAAAAAACATATTGAAAAGCAGGCAGATGCTTTGGCAGAAAAGTTAGGAGAAATCGGAGTGATATAAAAAATTCAAAAAAATGAAAGGTAGCTCTGCTCAGGATTCTAACATCAGTGTTCATAAAAGTGTTCTTTTACAGGAAGCGATTGACGGACTCAATCTTAAGGAAGGTTTACGAGTTTTGGATGGCACCATAAATGGTGGAGGGCATAGTTCTGTTATTTGTCAAAAAATAGGTAAGAGTGGGGTTTTGATTGGTATGGATCTAGATCAAGAGGCTTTAGCCCGAGCAGAGAAACATCTTAAGAGTTGTAAGGCGACTACTTATCTTATAGAAGATAATTTCAGAAACATGGGTAGGTCAATGAAAAAATATGGAGTTGAGAACTTTGACGCAATACTGTTAGACCTTGGTCTCTCAAGCGATCAGTTGGGCGTGAGTGAGAGAGGTTTTAGCTTTCAGGTAGATGAGCCATTATTGATGACATTTAAAAAAGAGTTATCAGAGAATGACTTAACTGCTCGCGAGATTGTTAATACTTGGGACGAGGAACATATAGCAGATATTATCTATGGATATGGGGAGGAAAGGTTCTCACGCAGGATAGCTCGCAATATTGTGTTAGCCAGAAAAGAAGGCTTGATAGAAAGAACAAAAGATTTAGTAAGTATCGTGGAGCAAGCAGTACCTTCTTGGTATAAAAATGGTCGCACCCACTCGGCAACTAAAACTTTTCAAGCTTTACGCACAGCAGTCAATGATGAAATTGAATCATTGCGTGAAGGTCTTGAGAAAGGGATAAAATCTCTTTCTCCAAAAGGTCGCATAGCAGTTATAAGTTTTCATAGTATTGAAGATCGCGTGGTTAAAAGGATTTTAAAGAAAGCAGCTAAGGAGGACAAAGGAGTGGTTGTCACAAAGAAACCAATAGTCCCAACTGCTAAAGAAATAAAAGAAAATCCACGCGCACGAAGTGCCAAGTTACGAATTTTTGAATTAAAATAAAAAATTTATAAAACCAACGATAGTTAAGTTATGTACAGAAAAAATAATATAAAACATCTAGTTTTTGGAAAAAGAATTCTTGAAGCACTTCTTTTTCTTCTAGCATTTCTTGCATTTCTTTATATATATTTTGTAAGTTCTTCCATCATTACTGTAATTGTTCGAGAAGAAGTGAATGGGAATATTGTTACTGTAAGCTCAACTATAGGTGAACTTGAATCCAAATATTTGGCTTTGAAAAATGAGATTACTGTTGAGTATGCTTACTCGCATGGATTCTCAGACATTTCAAGCAAAAGCTATACACCGCGAGTTTCTACAATAGGGCGTGTGTTAACTGTAAATAGTCAATAATAATCTTATGTATTTGCTCTTAAAATGAGGAATACTTTTCGGCTCAGGTTACAGCTTTTATCTGTATTTGTGGTGCTAATAGCTTCTCTGTTACTTGTACGACTTTATGTAGTACAGGTGGTTCGAGGTGAATATTATAGTGACAGAGCTGATCGCCAATATGTACGATCTTCTTCTAATTTATATGATAGAGGGAATATTTTTTTTGAAGATAAAGAGAAACGTCTCATTTCTGCCGCAACTATAAAATCAGGTTTCCTTGTTGCTATCGATCCGAGCAAAATTGAAGACATTAAGGGGGTGTATGAAAAACTCAGCACTTTTGTTGAGATAGATGAAGAAGATTTTACTAAGCGTGCTGAAAAAAAAGGGGATCCATATGAAGAAGTGACACATCATATATCTCCTGAGGTGGCAAAAAAAATTGAAAAACAGGATATTAAAGGTGTTCGTGTATATAAAGAACGTTGGCGTTATTATCCAGGTAAGACTTTGGCCAGTCAAACTGTTGGGTTTGTTGGATTTCGAGGAAATGAGTACGCGGGACGTTATGGTCTTGAAAAAAAATATGAACAAACTTTGGCTAGAGAAGAGAGCAGTCTTTACGTAAATTTTTTTGCAGAGATTTTTGCAAATATTCAAGTCTTTAAGAATGACTCAAAAAAATCTGGTGATATTGTCACAACTATAGAACCTTCCGTTCAGCTTTTTCTTGAACAAAAGCTTAAAGAGATAACAAAAAAATGGAAGGGGAAAGAAACAATGGGAATAATCATCAATCCAAAAAATGGAGGAGTGTATGCTTTAGGAGTTTATCCTGGTTTTGACCTAAATGAATATAGTAAGGTCAAAAATATTTCTGTTTATTCAAATCCTCTAATTGAGAGTGTGTATGAGATGGGTTCTATCATTAAACCCCTTACAATGGCTGCAGGTCTTGATGCAGGAGTTATTACAGCGAATTCTACTTATTATGATGCAGGACATATCAGACTTAATGGATATACTATTTCAAACTATGATGGTAGGGGTCGTGGAGAGGTTCCTATGCAGCAGATCTTGAGCCAATCTTTAAATACAGGAGCGGCATTTGTTGAACGAAAAATGGGGAATAAAGTTTTTAGTAAGTATTTTAAAGCGTATGGAATTGGCGAGAAAACTGGTATTGATCTCCCAGGTGAGATAGAGGGGCTTGTAGGGAATCTTAAAAGTTCACATGATGTCGAATATGCAACTGCTTCGTTTGGACAGGGTATAGCCATAACTCCTATACAAACCGTACGAGCTCTATCAGTATTAGCAAATGGAGGGAATCTGATAACCCCGCATGTTGGGAAGGAAATCAAATATAAATCTGGTTTTTCTAAGTCTATATCATTTCCTACTGAAAGACGTGTATTAAAACAAGAAACCTCTGAGGAGATAAGTCGTATGTTGGTGCGCGTGGTGGATGAAGCTTTGCGCGGTGGCACTGTGGCGTTGCCTCGTTATAGTATCGCCGCAAAAACTGGGACAGCGCAAATAGCAGATCCTTCCAGCGGCGGATATTATGATGACAGATATCTCCATACTTTTTTTGGCTATTTTCCAGCTTATGACCCGCAGTATTTAATCTTTTTTCTAACACTTGAACCAAACGGTGCTCGTTATGCTTCCGAGACGCTCACAGCTCCTTTTATGGATACTGTTAAATTTCTGATAAACTACTATGAAGTGCCTCCTGATAGGTAGTTTTGAGTGGTGGTAAAGAAAGGATATGGATGTAATGAGAAATAAGATTGATCCAGTAAGGTTTTTTATTTGCAAACGAATCAATGAAAGGAATTTTTAAAAAGATTATTATAACCCTTCTTGAGTGGGAGGCGCGGATTGTTTTAAAAAAATATAAGCCGCACATTATTGCAGTTACGGGTAGTGTTGGTAAAACCTCCACAAAAGATGCTATTTATACTGTTTTTTCTGAATCATTTTATGTACGCAAAAGTGAAAAAAGTTTCAATAGTGAAATAGGTATTCCTTTAACGATCCTAGGGTTAGGAAATGCTTGGTTTAGCATAATTCGTTGGATAAAAAATCTGATAGAAGGAGTCGCTTTAATTCTTCTTAAAAGTCATTATCCTAATACCATTGTGTTGGAGGTTGGAGCAGATCGTCCAGGGGATATAAGGAAAGTATCGTCTTGGATTTTGCCGGAAGTAGTTGTTTTAACTCAGTTTTCAGATGTACCCGTACATGTTGAATTTTTTGATTCGGCGGAGCATCTTATAGAAGAAAAGCTTTGTCTTGTTAAAGCTTTGCGAAATGAGGGAACTTTGGTGGTTAATTTTGATGATGACAGGATGCGCTCTCTAGCGCCACCTAAAGATGGTTCCATTATAACGTATGGTTTTACGGATGGTGCAGATATTAGAGCGACTAAGGAAAGCCTGAGGTATTCTAATGGGAAACTGACAGGGATTATGTTTCGAGTTGATTATGCTGGGAAAAGTATACCTGTGGTTTTGTATGGGTCAATTGGACATCAGCATATTTATCCTGCTTTAGCGACATTGGCGCTGGGTATTTCTCAGGGACTTAATATGATAACTATGGTGGATTCACTTCTAAAACATATACCACCCCCAGGACGTATGCACCTTATTGATGGCATAAAGGACTCTGTCATTATAGATGATACTTATAATTCTTCTCCAATTGCTGTAGAGAAGGCACTTGATGTATTAGGCGAAGTGGATACACGAGGACGCAAGATTGTTGTTTTAGGGGATATGTTGGAGCTTGGAGTTCATTCTGTTGAGGAACATCGAGTGGCTGGAAGAAAAGCGGCAGCTGTCGCCGATATTTTAATTATTGTTGGTATACGCTCTCACTACACAGCAGAGAAAGCTTTGAAAAGTGGAATGAAGAAAAAAAGTATTCTTATGTTCAATGATTCAAAAAGTGCAGGAACAGCTTTATGCGAGATGCTAGCAGAAAATGATATTGTTTTAGTTAAAGGCTCTCAGTCTATGCGGATGGAGAGGGTCGTGAAAGAAGTAATGAAAGAACCAGAAAAAGCAAAGGAACTCTTGGTTCGTCAGGAAGAAGAGTGGAAAAAAAGATAATCTTTATTTTTTAATAAAGAGTGTTATAATTTGAAAAATTCAGCCAGGACTGAATTTTTATTTGGCTATATTGTTAATGATTGGGATCTCGGTTTATTCAAGAGATATTCGTATCGATTGGAATGCAAATCGCGATGTAAGTGGAGCGAGTCACTGTCCACAACTGACACAGCTTCACCACGACAAAATTACAGTGTAGTACAATTATATTAAAGGCCCTATCGTCTAACGGTTAGGACATCGCCTTCTCAAGGCGGTAATCGGGGTTCGATTCCCCGTAGGGTCA
>VAPM010045391.1_pt1 | contig 10548 bp, 9 predicted proteins | sample 3395091 | NCBI WGS metagenome assembly VAPM01 (sample SAMN08290445, study PRJNA428436) | hydrothermal vent metagenome | isolation source: Deep-sea hydrothermal vent chimney 3 | place: Pacific Ocean: Juan De Fuca Ridge | reverse complement strand
CATAAATGAATTACGCCACCGGCGCGCATAAATGAATTACGCCACCGGCGCGGCCATGTCGGTCAAAATGCATTTCAACGCTGCCAGACATAAAATTACATGTTGCGCAGTGGCGCTTTGTCCCATGAGGCCGATGCGCCATATTTTGCCCGCCAATGCGCCGAGACCCGCGCCGATTTCGATGCCGTATTCGTTCAGCATGCGTTTGCGCACCACCGCTTCGTCAATGCCATCCGGCACGAGGACCGCGTTCAGTTGCGTCAGGCGATGTTCTTCGTCCACCAATAAATCGAGCCCCAAATCGTGCAGGCCGTCTTTCAGCGCCAAATGATGGCGCTGATGGCGTTCCCAGGCGTTCTCCAACCCTTCGTCCTTAAGCATGAGCAGGCTTTCATGCAAGGCGTAAAGGGCGTTCACCGGCGCGGTATGATGGTAGGACCGAACCTGACCGCCACCCCAGTAACCCATGATCAGGTTCAAGTCCATGAACCAGCTCTGGACCTTGTGGTTGCGCCCTTTGATGATTTCCACCGCACGCGGGGAAAACGTCACGGGGGCCAAGCCGGGAACGCACGACAGGCATTTCTGCGTAGCGGAATAACACGCGTCGATCTGCCACTCGTCGATCTTCACCGGGGAACCGCCAAGGCTCGTCACCGCATCCATGATGCTCAGCGCACTGTATTCTCGTACCAGTTTGGCAATGCGCTGTGCGTCGGAACGCACCCCGGTGGAGGTTTCTGCGTGCACAAAAGCCACCGCCTTGACGCCCGGATTGGCTTTCAGAGCGTCTTCCAGCTTGTTGAGATCGACAGGTTTACCCCAGTCGTCTTCGACTAGAATTGCACGCGCACCGCAGCGTTGTACGTTTTCCACCATGCGCGCGCCGAACACACCGTTGACGCACACGATGACGGTATCCTCCGCTTCGATCAGGTTGACAAAACACGTCTCCATGCCTGCCGAGCCCGGCGCACTGACGGGCAGGGTCAGTTCATTTTCGGTCTGGAACGCGTACTGCAACAGGGCCTTGATCTCGTCCATCATGACGATGAATTGTGGATCCAGGTGCCCGATCACCGGACGGCCCAGCGCCTGCAGAACACGCGGATGGATGTCCGACGGGCCGGGTCCCATGAGGATGCGCAGGGGGGGATGAAAGGAACGGATCGTCATGGCGCTAAATCTCCTGTCTCATGGGGGGCAAAACAGTGGTAGGGCAGTGCGGTATTTTTTGCAACGCCTTGCATCTTGCATACTTTGGCTCACAATGCGGCCATGGAATGGCGGGACGACGGCATCATATTAAGCGCGCGACGCCACGGTGAGACCTCGGCGATCGTCTATATGTTAACGCGCGAACACGGCGTACATGCCGGCCTCGTGCGCGGCGGTTACGCCAGACGAAAACGCGCCACCGTTGAGCCTGGCAACCGCGTTCAAACCGTCTGGCGCGCCAGACTGGCGGAACACTTAGGGGCATTCACGCTGGAAGTCGTCCATGCCCACGCTGCGGGGCTGATGGAAAACGCGGACCGCTTGGCAGCGATGACGGCGGCGTTGGCCATGACACAGTTCGCATTCCCCGAACGCGAACCCCATCTGGCGACTTTCGAGGCCTTGTGCGCCTTGCTGGAGGCCCTGGAGCACGCCGAACTAGCCTTGGATGCGACCGCCTGGGGCAGCGTCTATGTCAAATGGGAACTGGGAATTTTAAGCGCGCTCGGCTTTCGCCTGGATTTAAGCCACTGTGCCGCTACGGGAGAAACCGGAAATTTGCGCTGGGTGTCGCCGAAATCGGGCCGTGCGGTATCCGAGGCTGCGGGCGCACCGTATGCACATAAACTTCTGGTCTTGCCGAATTTCCTCAAAACCGCAAATGGTGCGGCGCTAGACGTGCCCGAGGTGTTGCAAGGTCTGAAACTCACCGGTTATTTTCTGGAACGCCATCTGTTCACGCCCCATGATCGCTTCATGCCTCAGGCCCGCGCCCGCCTGCTGGAACGCCTGAAATTTGACCTGATGGAAGAGGGAACTCAGGTATAATCGGGCGATCTAAACGATTCTCACAAGGATACCACCGCGCCCATGGCGAAGCCTGAAAGAACCGGCACAATACGCGATACCCGTCTGGCCGACGCGCTGGGCGAACGCTATTTGAATTATGCCCTTTCGACCATCATGTCGCGCTCACTGCCCGATGTGCGCGACGGCCTCAAGCCGGTGCACCGGCGCTTGCTGTACGCCATGCGCCAACTGAAGCTGGACCCGAAGACAGGATTCAAGAAATGCGCCCGCGTGGTGGGCGACGTCATCGGCAAATACCATCCCCATGGGGATACCGCCGTCTACGACGCCATGGTGCGTCTGGCTCAGGATTTTGCGGTGCGTTATCCGCTTGTGGACGGACAAGGCAACTTCGGCAACATCGACGGCGATAACGCCGCCGCCATGCGCTATACCGAGGCCCGTCTGACGGCCGTCGCCATGGCGCTGCTGGAAGGCATCGACCAGGACACCGTCGATTTCCGTTCGACCTATGACGGCGAAGAAGACGAACCGCAGGTCCTGCCGGCCAATTTCCCCAACCTTTTGGCCAATGGCGCGGCCGGCATCGCGGTGGGCATGGCGACCTCGATCCCGCCGCACAATGTGGGGGAGTTGTGCGACGCGCTTAAATATCTGATCAAGCATCCGGAGGCCCCCATCGACAAGCTGGTGAGCTTTATTCCCGGACCCGATTTTCCCACCGGCGGCACGCTGGTGGAAAACCGCGACGCCATCATTACAGCCTATGAAACCGGACGCGGCGGGTTTCGCGTGCGTGCCAAGTGGGAAACGGAAGACCTGGGCCGCGGCACCTATCAGATTGTGGTCACGGAAATTCCCTATCAGGTGCAGAAATCGAAGCTGATCGAAAAAATCGCCGAGATGATCACCAGCAAGAAGCTTCCGATTCTAAGCGACGTGCGCGACGAAAGCGCCGAGGACATCCGTATCGTCCTGGAACCGCGCACCGGCAAGATCGATGCCGAAATCCTGATGGAACAATTGTACCGGCTGAGCGATCTGGAAAGCCGCTATCCGTTGAATATGAACGTTCTGGACAAGCACAACACGCCCGGTGTGATGGACTTGCGCACCGTGCTGTGGGCGTTCCTGGAACACCGCATGGAGGTTTTGGAACGGCGCACCGCGCACCGCCTGAGACAAATCGACAAACGTCTGGAAGTCCTGGGCGGCATGCTGATCGCGTTCCTCAATCTGGACGAAGTGATCCGCATCATCCGCGAAACGGACAACGCCAAGGCCGAATTAATCCAGGCCTTCAAACTTTCCGACGTTCAGGCCGAAGCCATTCTGAATATGCGCCTGCGCCAATTGCGCAAACTTGAAGAAATCGAGATCCGCACCGAAAACAAGGCCTTGAGCGCGGAAAAGATACAACTGAACACGCTTTTGCAGGACCAGGGGCTTCGCTGGAAAGCCATCGACGCCGAAATTGCCGAAATCAAATCCAGCTTCGGTGGAAAAACCGAAATCGGGCGCCGCCGCACCGTCATCGGCGCCGCGCCCAGCGGCATCATCGTACCGATGGAAGCGATGATCGAGCGCGAGCCCGTCACCGTGGTGTGTTCGCAAAAAGGCTGGCTGCGCGCCATCAAGGGTCATTTGACGGCGCAACAAATCACCGAGTTGAAATTCAAAGAAGGCGACAAGGGACGTTTTGCCATTGCCGCCCAAACCACGGACAAGGTGTTGGTGTTTGCCACAAACGGACGCTTTTACACCTTGGCGTGCGACAAACTGCCGGGCGGACGCGGCCATGGGGAACCGTTGCGTTTGATGGCGGATATGCCCAACGACGCGGACGTCTGCGTACTCATGACCCATGTTCCGGGACGTCGCCTGATCGTGGCATCCGACGCCGGGCGAGGCTTCATCGTGCCCGAGAACGAAGTCCTGGCGCAAACCAAGAATGGCAAACAGGTGTTGAACGTGGGCGCGACGGAAGAAGCTGTGCGGTGTGTGGTTGTGCCCGAAGATGCAGATCATGTCGCCGTTGTCGGCTCGAACCGGAAAATCGTTATTTTCCCCCTTCAAGACATGCCGGTAATGACACGGGGCAAGGGCGTCATCTTGCAAAAATACAAAAAAGGCGGCGGCGCAATACTGCGTGACGTCAAGGCGTTTGCGCTGGCCGAAGGACTGACTTTTCGCTTTTCCAGCGGTCGACGAACGGAAACAGACCTTGTGCGTTGGCTTGCAAAACGTGCCGGGGCAGGGGCCCTGGCCCCGAGAGGCTTTCCGGCGTCCAATAGGTTTTCTTGAAACAAGGCTTCGCCTCGGACATAATCGCGCGTCGACGAAGATCACAAATTGATAACTCTTTATCGTGCCGGGAGACATTCCATGATCACTACTCAGCCCTATTCTTCAACACTGTCGCAACAGGCGTGGCGTTCTGAAAATCAGACGTTGCGTGCTGTGACTCTGGCGGTGGCGGGCTCGCTTCTTCTGGCTGTATCAGCAAAAATTCAGGTCCCGTTCTGGCCTGTTCCCATGACCATGCAGACGTTTTTGGTGTTGAGTCTGGGCATGGCGTACGGCTGGCGTTTGGGCGGCGCAACAATACTTCTTTACCTGAGCGAAGGCGCGCTGGGACTGCCGGTGTTCGCCGGCACGCCGGAAAAAGGCATTGGCCTTGCGTACATGATGGGCGGCACGGGCGGCTATCTAGTTGGATTTGTCCTGGCCGCGATGGTGCTTGGCTGGCTGGGCGAACGCGGGTGGAGCCGAAATGTATTGCGTACGGCAGCGGCCATGACCATCGGCAACGTCATCATCTACGTTCCGGGGCTGTTGTGGCTGGGTACGCTGTATGGTTGGGACAAACCGATATTGCAGTGGGGATTGACGCCGTTTCTGCTGGGCGACGCCCTTAAGCTCGCCTTGGCCGCAGGCCTCATGCCGTTAGCGTGGAAACTTCTGGGCAAAGGACGCCCCGCGTGAGCAATGCAGGGGAAAAAGGCGTTGACGCAGATAGGTTCCCTGCAAACGCCGTTCCCACGCACATCCCCGATCTTCACGCCTATCTGGGTGGCCCGTGGCGCTTCGAGCGCACCGTGTTCGACACCCTGCGCGATGCCGAAGGAAGCTGTCTGGGTGAGGCCCGCTTCATGCCGGAAAATGCCGGACTTCGATATCGTGAAAGCGGTGAGATGGTTTTCGATGAATTTACCACCGTGAGCGAACGCGAATACGTCTACGATTTCCTCGCCCCCGGTGTTGCCGAGGTCCGTTTCACGGATGGCCAGTTTTTTCATATCCTCGATTTGACCAAAGGGATCGTGCGAGTCGAGCATCAATGCAAGGACGATACTTATCTCGGTTTATACCGTGCGATCAGCGACATGGCCTGGTTGAGTGTCTGGCGGGTCACGGGGCCTCGCAAGTCGCAGGTGATCACAACGCACTACTTGCGCGCATTGCGTGATCGTTCGGGTTGACGAAAGCGAACGAAGGCTGGAAACTCGGCATTGGTTCAACATTGATCATACATGATTTCCCTTTCGCCTGAGTTCCGGGTCCGCTTTGATGTCTTCGCTCAAAACAAGCCCTCGCGCAAATTCCCCGGACGACGACACTCACACGAATGTGCGTTTCGGCATTACGGCACGTGTGATGATCCGCGCATTCACCGCCATTATGGTGGTGTTTGTCCTGGCCTCGATCCTGCATATTCGCGACGGCTATGTGTTCCGTGAGAAAACACTGATTTCACGGGTAAACCTGTTGAGTGAGTTGCAAGCGGGCGCATTGTCCGGACCCTTGTGGAAACACGAACGCTCGGCGCTGAAAAACATCCTGAAAAGGCTCGACAAAAGCCCAAATTTCAAAGGTGCGCGCATCACGGACCCTGCGGGAAAAGTGATCATTGAAACGGACGCTTTCACACCGGACACGAAATGGATTACGGCCCGGCGACAGATCACCTGGAGCGACGCCGCCGGTCAAACGCGCCTGATCGGTTATGTCGACGTTGCCTTCGGACGCGACGGCCTGAAAGCCGATTTGTACAACGCCATTATTGTCACCATCACCATCTCTTTTGGCTTGTTCGGCGTCATGTTCATCGCCATTTATGTCGCCACAAGATGGATCACCCAGCCCATGGACGTGCTCAACGTGCATATTCTGGACTTGGCACGTGGTACGCACAACACCGCGATCCCCTATCAAAGCCGTGATGATGAAATTGGCCGCCTGGCCCGTGCGATTGCCGTACTCAAGGACAATGCCTTTGAGTTGAATGCATTACGCGGCGATCTTGATAGAGAAGTTTATGCACAGACCAGGAACCTGCATGCGCAAATGGTTGCGGCGGACAACGCCAGTCGTGCAAAATCGAAATTTCTCTCGACGATGAGCCACGAAATGCGCACCCCACTGAACGCCATTATGGGATATGCGCAATTGATGGAAATGGAAACTCGTCGGAGAGGGACCTCACATGATAGCGACGCCATCAAACAAGTTATGCTGTCCAGCCGGCAGCTTTTGGCGTTGCTCAATCAGGTGTTGAATTTATCGGCCATCGAATTTGGCGGAACCATCACCGCCAAAATAGAAACGCTGCCGCTGGATGTCATCGTGAAAGAGATTGTGGAACAGGCACAAGGCCAGGCAATCAAACATAAGGTCGTCATCGACCCCATGACCGGATCATGTTGGTATGCGCTGGTGCGTGTCGATCCTGTTCTGCTGCGCCAAGCCCTGGGAAATCTACTGTCAAATGCAATTATATACAGCCGCTTAGGGGGACACGTCAAAGTAACGTGTGAATATGTAAACGAGGACAGCGTGCGCGTTCTGATTGCCGACAACGGACCGGGCATCGCACTGGCCGAGCAGGGCAAATTGTTTCAGCCCTTTGCGCGCATTGCAGATGAGACATCCGTCCATCAAGGATTGGGGATCGGTTTGCCCATCGCCAAAAAATTGGTCGAAGCCATCGGCGGTGACCTCGACTTCGAAAGCACACCGGGCCGTGGCAGTACTTTCTGGGTGAATTTACCGCGTAGCGCACCACCGTCTCCGCGCAACAGCACGGCGGCGATCATGCCCGAAGATGCGGAACATCCCGCTCTTGATATTGATGAAAATGCCGCCCCTCACGTGGGAACCGTTTTATATGTCGAGGACACGCCCGCAAACGTCGCCTTGCTGGAACAATACTTCATCTTGATGAAGGGGCCGAAATTGTTGATCGCCACTTCAGGCGAGGAGGGCGTAAAGGTGGCCCTTGCCAAAAAACCGGACTTGATCCTTATGGACATCAACCTGCCCGGCATCAGCGGCACCCAGGCCATGCAGGAACTGCGCGCACACGGCGACGTGTGTGCGGACATTCCGATCATCGCCATCAGCGCGGATTCCTCATCCACCGAGATCGAACGTGCCCTGACTGCGGGATTCGACGATTACATCACCAAACCGATCCAGCTTTCCGTTCTGCAAACGGCGTTGAAGAAAAACATCCGTTGAGATTTCCGCTCACGCCGCCGCCGCATCCAAAAGCCGCGACAAAATATCGGCTTGTTGTGCGCCTTGTAACGCCAAACGCCCGTCCAACAGAAAACACGGCACGCCGTTCACGCCCAAACGGTGCGCGTTGCCGTTTTGCTCGATGACCCAGGAGGTGTCGACGTTGCTGTTGAGATAAGCATCGAGCCCCACACCATCGAGACCGATGGAACGCCCGATGGCGGACAGTTCCTCGAACATGCCGATGTCGCGGCCTTCAACGAAAAAACCGCGGAACAAAGCTTCGACGACTTGTTCTCCCAAACCGTTTTCCGATGCATAACGCACCAGCCGGTGGGCATCCAGGGTATTCGGTGTTTGGTAAATGGCCCCGAAGTTGAAATTGATTTCTTCGGATTGTCCGGTCACCTCCAGCGCGCCGAGCAGGCGACGCACCCGGGCCTCAGTGCCGAATTTGTGCAACATGTAGGCGTGGCGTTCCATCCCGTCGGTGGGCATGTCGGGGTTCAACATAAAGGGCCGCCAATGCAAATCGACGCTGATGGCAGGACGTTGCCCCAAGGCGCGCTGCAAACGGCGTTTGCCGATATAACACCACGGACAGATCGGATCGAAAAAAACATCAATACGCATGGGAACAGTTTTTCATAAAACCACCGGCCCGTCGAGACGGCATACTTTTGTCACATATTCATAACGTATACAGAGCGTTCGGGTTGTTATGATCGCCCCCATGATCTTGCCAGACTCAATCCCTTTGAACCCTATCATCGATCGTGGCGGCGTCCGTGACGGACGCGCCCGGTTTCGGGAAATTCTTGACGCCGTCAATCGGGCTTCGGGCGAAGCCTTGCCCGATTTCCGGCCCACGGACGCAATCTTACGGCCCCTGGGCGAAGAAGGTCCTGCGACGGGCCGAAGCGTCTCCATCGGCCTTCTCCCGGCGCATCTCCACGTTATCGCCGTTCCGGGATTCTTAACGGAGTGCATCGCTTTCATGACCAATGTCCTGAGCGACGCTCTGGCGCACCTTAATCGTCTGGGCGCAAAAACATTGATCGCGCCTTTGGCGGGACGTGGGGGATGCGCGCACAATGCACAGCAATTGCGCGATTTGATCATGGCGCTGCCGCATGGGGAAGCCGTCATCATGATTGCCATGTCCAAAGGGGCGATGGATGCCTTGACGATGCTGACGAACCACCCCGAAACGCACCCGCGCATCACAGCCTTGGTCTCGCTCGTCGGTGCGGTTTGCGGCTCACCACTCCATGATTTGGCTCCTGGCTGGCTGAAATGGCTGGAGCGCAATCTTCCCCTGCCGATGTGCGCGCGCCACAACGGCGAGGCCGTGCAAAGTTTGGCGCCGGCAACGAGAACAGCGTTCTTGCACAAGGCGGACCTTCCCACGCAACCACGTTACTATTGCCTTGGCGCAGCCATTGATGAGACGAGGGTGTCAAAGAGCATGGCAGGGACTTACCGGGCTTTATCGCGCCTTGATCCTTTGAACGACGGACAGATGTTATTGCGCGACCAGATTCTGCCGCATGCAGAGTTCCTGGGCGTTTTAAACGCCGACCACATCGCAACGGGGATGCCGTTCAATCGCAACACAGGCGTCATCTCACGTTGGGTTGCGCGCAGATTTCTAAACCGCAACGCCTTTCCCCGTGAAGTAATGGTGGAAGCCGTCGTGCGTCGCGTTCTCGAAGATATAAACCAACATTGAATAGAATCTATCATGAATTGCAAAGGGGCTGCGTGACAGCTATAAGTAACACAAAGTCCATCCATACTAACTCGTCGGTGTGTAAGAACCGGCAAAAAACTGATCTTTATTGGAGTTATTCTATGCCGACCACCGCACTTGCACAAGCGGGCGACCTAGCCGCTTTCCATGATTTTGAGCCGACGCCCGAAAGCTTTCACGATGCCGTACTGAGGGGCCTTTCGAAGCCTCGGAAAGAACTGCCAAGCAAGTTTTTATACGATGCAGAAGGCTCTCGCATTTTCGAAAAAATATGCGATGTAGAGGAATATTATCCAACCCGAACCGAAACCGCGTTGCTGCGCAAACATGCCTCGGAAATGGCGCAGCTGATGGGACCGGATTGCCATTTTATCGAATTCGGTAGCGGCGCTAGCATCAAGGCACGCCTCATTCTCAAAGCCATGGGGCAGCCACGCTCGTACGTTCCGATAGACATCTCGCGCGATCATCTTCTTGAGGCCGCTGCGGTTTTGGCACGTCGTTTCCCCCACTTGCCGGTCACCGCGGTATGTGCCGATTATACAACAAGCTTTGACTTCCCGCAGGTAGGCGAAGGCCGCAGGGTTGGCTTCTTTCCGGGTTCTTCCATCGGAAATTTCACGCCTGACGAGGCCATCAAGTTTCTGGAACAGGCGGTTGGTTGGTTGGATGGCGGCGGCCTTTTGATCGGCATCGATCTAAAAAAAGACGCCAATGTTCTCAATGCCGCCTACGACGATTCCGTCGGCGTCAGCGCGGCGTTCAATTTGAACCTGCTGCAACGCATCAACACAGAACTGGATGGCAATTTTGATCTTGCGAACTTCCGCCACCGGGCGGCCTATAACCCCGAACTTGGACGGGTCGAAATGCATCTGGTCAGCTTGTGTTCGCAAGTGATTACGGCCTGCGCCCAAACCTTCGCCTTCAGCGAAGGAGAAACGATCCATACCGAAAATTCCTATAAATTTACGGTCGAAGAATTCCATGCTCTGGCCACGAAAGCCGGTTTTCGCCCCCAGAAAACCTGGGTCGACCCCGCCAACCTGTTCAGCATCCACTATCTGGTGACAAGCTGAACACACAATCGGAAAACCGGGACAGTATGGAAACGTGGCTCCACCTTATTGAATTCAGGGTCGAAGCGCATTCAAAGGCGTTTGGACCCTGAACCATTTTTCGGCCCACGGCCATCGCGTTTATTGCTGTGTTTTTTGGGTCGTCTGCGCAACACCGCTCTTCGCAAT
>VAPM010213481.1_pt1 | contig 10552 bp, 10 predicted proteins | sample 3395091 | NCBI WGS metagenome assembly VAPM01 (sample SAMN08290445, study PRJNA428436) | hydrothermal vent metagenome | isolation source: Deep-sea hydrothermal vent chimney 3 | place: Pacific Ocean: Juan De Fuca Ridge | reverse complement strand
TTCATCAAAAAATTCCTGAATTAACTCGCTGTCACCTAGTGTCGAGATATAGGAGGACATCCATTGTGCATCGGCGCGTATCTGATCAACGAACTGGTTTTTATAATTATCTTCAACGGTCTTCAGCAAGTGCATAAATAGAACAGGGATCAGCAGTAAATGGATTCCAATAATAGCAATCAGCATGCGACCACTAAGACTATGTATCAACCAGTTCACTGGACTTTACCTTCCCATAGCTTCTGTATTTTTTGAAGCTCACTGTCGTCAAAATTTTTTTTCAGTATAAAACTGACTACGCCAGGCTCAGCTAAAAGCTTGTCATACAGTTCATTTAAATCGCTTATTACCGGTGGCGAAGAAATGCCCGAGGCATAGACACGGGTCAGCAACTGTTTCTCATACGTAGACGCTGAACGTCCCATCACCGTTTGCAAAAATATCTGGTAGGTTAAGGCGTCACTTTGATTAAGAAGGGGGGATAACTTTTTACCTTCGCGGGTCACCGGCACAGAGAGAAACAGTTTTTTAATCTCATTAGCAGACAGTGGGGTAATCGACATCTGCTTACTGCTGATCAAATACAGCTGTTCCGCATACAGTTCCTGAGCAGAAAAACAGAGCACAAAAAAATAGAGGCCGCAAAGCAGGTGGGCGCGTTTCATGGCAAAACAAAGCTCCACTGAATACCCAGTTGATTATAGCGATAACCTGATTGTCGATGGGCATGCTCAAATTCCAGTTTCAGCGCATGGTGGCGCGCGATGTCGTAGCGTAAAGAAACAAGTCGTCTTTGCTGGACAAAGGCAGGAAAGCGGGCGAGATAGGCATCATCCTGGTTTCCCCAGGACTGCTCAAGCCGAGCGTTAAGCAGCACCCCACTATTTAGCCCATAGCCTGCCTGTAAGTAGGCGTTGGCAAAGCCATCACGAACATTCCCTGACGGCTGGTAAATTTCATTACCAACATAATACGCTTCTGAAAGGAATGTAACGCCACCCGCCTCCCAGTTGAAGTACATGCCTCCATACACTTGCTCAACTTCATCCATCCCCAAAACTTCACTATCGATGTGGTTACGACTGATAAAAAAGCCCACTTCATCGTCTAACACCGTGTCAGGCAGCCAGCCAATACGCAAACTCAATGAGGTATCATGCGCGCCCCGTGAACCAGAAAAAATCTCCGGTGTTTCAAGGCCAGACTCCGTAAAGGTTGGACTGAAGCCAGCACCGACAAAATAACGCCAGCCACCGTCCCCCCGCGCATGCATGCCTTCAACAAGAACGCCACTCAGGTGTGCGGGCACAACCCCGTCTTTTTCCTCAAACTCAGTAATCGCCGGGCGACTAATTGTCGTCTGTAAAAACCCCCCGTGGTGATTCTGGCTGCGCCAGTAACTGCTGGGATTATGCAAACGCCCCAGCCATATAATACCGCTATCACCTAGATCCCAGCCAAGTTTGGCTCGGCCAAGATGTTGATCCTCATCATCAGCCGTATATTCTGCCAATACTCTGGTGCGCCCAATTTTCCCGGAATAAAACAACGTCGCTTTGGGAATTAAGTCGTTTTTATCTAGATCATCACTATCTTTAGGAGCAGAGCGCAACTGAGCCGCAAAATCACCGAACAGGAGAAATTCAGCAAAGGCTGGTCGTAGACACAGGCAGCAAAACAGCAACATCAGTGCCATTCGGTACATAGAGGAAGAGTATATTCTGGGAAAAACGCTGAGTTGGCTAGTGCATGAGGAGTTCATCTTTACCCTACTTTATTTTTACTTTCTTTTGGGTTTAATTCCCCGCGACTAACAGCGAAACGTGTAGGTATGGCGGCTACCCTGCGGGTCATCAAGATCCTGCTAAGGCATTAACTATCGTCTTTTAACCATTCGTGCCAGACGGCTGAGCGACCTCGGTTTAGCCTTTTTCTGCAGATGGGGTAACTGCTGTAAAATCTGTCCGTCACTCAGTTCAATCTTGCCTCGATAAGCCAGGCGGGATCACGAATACTGGCAAGTTGTGGATAGTGACTGAGCCAGCCCGTCGTTTCTTTGGCAAGCAGAAGGATGCCCCTCCCATAAATATACTAATTATTATTAAATCTAACCCTAGCCTGAATTTACTTTTTGCGCAATATAGCGAGCCAGCATAGGGATAATCACGGATAGGCAACGCCTTTCCTCAACCAGACCGCAACAGTGACAAATCAGGCGGCAGGCCTTACCATACGCGCAAATTTGTTTTCAACCAGAGTCTGTCGCCGGTTATGCATCATGAATAAACCACAAATTACAAAGGTTAAATATGCTGGTCTGCTGCGTCGCATCGCGGCGATGACCTACGACGCGTTATTGCTCACCGCGCTACTGATTTTCGCAACTGCACCGGTCACGCTGTTCACCGGCGGTGAGGCAACCCGTAGCGGCAATCCTTTTGTCAGCAGCTGGTTGTTCATGGTCAGTTTCATGTTCTTCGCCTGGTTCTGGATGCATGGCGGCCAGACGCTGGGCATGCGCGCCTGGAAAATCCGTCTACAGCAGGAGGGGGGGCAGGCGATTAGCCTGTGGCAGGCGCTACTACGATTTATGACTGGCCTGCCTGCCTGGATAGCATTTGGCCTTGGGGGATTTCTGTGTAGTAATTTTAGTAGCGAACACCTACCTGCTATTTTACAGACGCTAAAAGGTTTACCCTGCGCCCTTCTTATCACGCCGGGCAGCCTCTGGCTGCTGGTCGATCACTGGCCTAATTCATGGCGGGATCGCTTCACTCAGACGCAGGTGGTGGATATACGCGATGAAAGCCGCTCAGCGAAGACGACGAAGTAACAGGCCAGCCACCGTAATCACCAGCAGCGTCGGTAGCGCCGCTGCCAGTATCGGCGGGAAATTATAAACCAGCCCCATTTGCCCGATCAGGCGATTAGCAATATAAAAAACAATCCCAATCATAAAACCAATCACAATTTTCTGGCCAATACTGCTATGGCGCTGGGACGCAAACACAAACGGCACCGCGATCAAGACCATAGCAATGATCGCCAGCGGCATAATCAAGCGGTTGTAAAAAGCCAGTTCGTATTGCTCATATTCAAGACCGTTGTCTTTCAGGTACTGGACATAGTTCCATAATTTAAACGAGGAAAGCTCCTGCGGTCTGACCGAGACAATGTTAATCAGATCAGGATCCAGTAACGACTGCCATTTGAGCTCGCCTATGTCTTTAATAACCAGCCTGTCCTCCTCGATCATGCCCTTGGTTACTTTTGACAACACCCACTGCTGACCGTCAAACACGCCCGTTTCTGCACTCAGAACAAAGCGCATTTGTCGCGTCTTTTTATCAAAATCATACAGCCGAATATTGATCAGTCGACCATCGGTTTCCACTCGTTGTACATGGATAAACATGCCACCATCGCGCGCCCAAAGACCGTAGTCCGTATTCAGACTGATCTTGCCTGCCATCGCTTTAACCCGTGACTGCACCGCATACTGATAGGCGGGCGGAGCCACTATCTCACCAATGAAAACCACCAGCAGGGTGAGCAAGCCCATGACTTTCATCACCGATAAAATAATACGTCGAATCGATACTCCAGCAGCCCGCACCACCACCAGCTCACTATGATTGGCCAGCATGCCCAGACCCATCATGGTGCCTAACAGGGCACTTAACGGAAACAGCTGATAAACCTGTAATGGCAGCTTTAACAGGGTGTAAGCAACCGCAACCGTAAAGCTGTATTCAGCCATCCCAATCTTGTCCACTTCGTTGGCAAAGCTGATCATGCCAAATAACACCGCCAGCACCGTCACCACCGCCAGCACCGTTTGCATCACCACCTGGCCGATATAACGATCCAGTATTTTCATCGGCTCAACCGACGCTTGAGCGTTACAAATAGCCGACCACTGCCGGACTGCGACAACACCATTAGCAAGGCCAGAATAATCACCAACGCATGCACCCACCAGAAACTTAAGGACAATGGAATCTGCTCTTTTTGAACCCAGTCATGCACAACATTAAGAAAGTTAGTAAACAGGATATATAAGACCATGGCGATGGCCAGCTTGCCATAACGTCCCTGACGCTGGGACGTGCGGCTCAACGGAACGGCAAGCAAGGCCAGACCGATACAGACCAGCGCTGAAGAGATGCGCCAGTGCAATTCGGCCTGATAATCGAGTCGGTCTGATCCGAGTAGCTCCTGACTGGGAATCGCACGATAACGGCGATTGCGCACCACCACTGCTTTTTTCTCCAGCCGAATGCCGTGCCGGTTAAAATCAAGAATGGCAAAATGCTCATCCCCCGGCATACCTTCATACCGAGAGCCTTCTTCCAGAATCAAAAAATCGTCACCGGTTTTTTGATCTGTCATCTTATAGGCACGTTTAGCGATCACGGTAAACTGCTCTGCCCCACCTTTTTTCTGATCGGGTTTTTGCTGTAGTTGCACAAAAACATTTTCCAGCTCGCCAGTCTCATTGTTAATCTTCTCTACATAGACCACGCCCTGCGCGCCACTAAACTCATTGAAACGACCCGGCATCACACCTTCGATATCACTGCCGCGCTTTGACTTCTCAGTCAGGCGTGAATAATGACCTTCTGCCCATGGCGTTAGCAGCACGGTAAACAGCCCCTGTACCAGCGCAAAGAAAATACCAATGATCAGCACCGTGCGCATAATACGAAATGGTCCGATACCACAGGCAGCAATGGCCGTCATTTCACTATCACGATAAAGTCGGCTCAGGGAAAGGAGAATGGCCAAATATAAGGACAGTGGCAGAATATAGGTCGTCAGGCTGAACATGTTCAGCCCCAGCACCAGCATCAGCGTACCCGGCTGAATCGTCCCGGCGGCTACCTTACCCAAACTGCCCACCATCTGCACGCTGATGGCAATCAGGCTCAACACCAGAACAACCCCCAGCAGAGTGTTGAAAATTTCCTTGAGCAAATAGCGGGTGATTATCAAAGTCGCGCCTGCGCCTTGTTGCGAAATACCAAGAGTACACAGCCACATGCATTTTTACCAGCCATCTGCATCGTTGCAGAGCGCTACGAAATTCCGCCTGCGCCTGTTATAGTTAGGCTCGCATTCAAACTGACCGAATGCCCCTCTTCAACTCGCAGACAGGAACCCACACATGGACATCAGTATCAAACGCGGCCTCCCCGAACAGCAGAAAAGCGCCTGTGTTATTCTCGGCATATTTGCGCATCGCAAGCTTAGTCCTGCCGCCGAAAACATGGACACTGCCTGTAACGGGCAGCTCAACAAAATACTGAAATCCGGCGATATGGACGGCAAAGCCGGACAAAGCCTGATGCTGCATCGTCTCACAGGCAGCGCCTGCGAACGCATTCTACTGGTAGGCTGTGGCAAGCAAAAAGACTTTGATGATCGGGCTTATCGCAAGGCATTAAAAACCGCCAGTACCACCCTGCTTAAATCCGGCGCGCGTGACGCCATTAACTTCCTCACTGAACTAAATGTAAAGCAACACAGCAGCGGCTGGAAAATCCGCCAGGCAGCAGAAATTATCGAACACAGTCTGTACCGCGCCGATCACCTTAAGAGTGAAAAAGACAATGCCCCTGCCCTGCGCAAAATCAGCCTGTGCATTTCCAGTGCAGGCGAACTTAAAACTGCAAAACAGGGACTGGCAATTGGCCAGGCCATCGCTGTGGGTAGCGCACTGGCACGCGAACTCGGCAACCTGCCCGCGAATATCTGTACACCGATTTATCTGGCAAGTCAGGCAAGCAAGCTGTCAAAGCTATCCAGCAAATTAAAAGTCCGCGCACTGGGGCAAAAGCAAATGGAAACTCTAGGCATGGGTGCCCTGCTCTCCGTTAGCAAAGGCAGCCGCCAGCCACCCCGACTGATTGAAATGAATTATCAGGGCGGCAAGAAAACGGATCGACCAATTGTGTTGGTTGGCAAGGGCGTGACCTTTGACTCGGGCGGTATTTCTATTAAACCCTCCGCCGCGATGGATGAAATGAAATATGACATGTGTGGTGCCGCAGGTGTGATTGGCACCATGGCCGCCATCAGCAAACTGAAGTTGCCTTTGAATGTGATTGCCCTTGTACCCAGCTGCGAAAACCTGCCCGATGGCGCGGCCAGCAAACCCGGCGATATTGTTACCAGCATGTCGGGACAAACTATCGAAGTACTCAACACCGATGCCGAGGGTCGGCTGATTCTCTGTGATGCACTTACCTACAGTGAAAAATTCAAACCCAAAGCCGTGATCGACGTGGCCACACTTACCGGAGCCTGCGTGATTGCCCTGGGCAAACATGCCTGTGGCATGCTGAGTAACGATGACAAACTGGCAAGCGCACTACTCGACGCGGGTATGGATAGCGGTGATCGCGCCTGGCAGATGCCACTATGGGATGACTACCAGGAGCAGCTGAAGAGCAACTTTGCGGACATGGCCAACATCGGTGGACGCGAAGCAGGGACGATAACTGCCGCTTGTTTCCTTTCCCGCTTCACCAAAAAATTCAAATGGGCACATCTCGATATCGCCGGTGTCGCCTGGGAAGGCGGTGGCAACAAGGGGGCAACCGGTCGTCCGGTTCCCCTGCTAACCCAGTATCTTCTAAACCAGTGCGGGAAAAATTTTACGCTAGCATGACGCGCATTGATTTTTATATACTCGCCAGTAACCAGGCGAATGTTGCCGAACATACCGCCTGTCGGCTGGCAGAAAAAGCCTATGGCCTCAAACATGCCATCTATATTCACACCACGGGTCAACAGCAGAGTACGCAACTGGACAAACTGCTCTGGACTTTTCGAGAGGGTAGCTTTGTTCCCCATCAATTACACAGTAGCACTACAAGCAATGACAGCCCGATTATTATTGGCCATGAAGTTTGTTCGGATACTGAGTTAGCCACACACCATCAGCTATTGATCAACCTGGATCAAGCCGTACCCTCTTTTTTCAGCCGTTTTGAGCGTGTGGCTGAAATTGTTAGCGCAGATGAACCACAGCGCACTAGCGCCCGTGAACGTTTCAAGTTTTATCGTGAACGCGGCTACGAATTACAAACCCACGAACTGGCAAGATGAATATGAATAATCCCATTGATAAGGAAAAAGAACTCAGGGAAATGAACGAATCACAGGCTTCATTGGTGAATGCACTGGAATCAATTCACACTTTACTTGAAGAGAGTGAAAACAAGCTCAGCGCCGCCCGAGAAAGCCTGGCAGGCTCACGCATAGACAACCAGAAACATTACCGACCCCGACTTGGCGAACTCCATCCAAAACCACTCTCAAAATCATTTCTAATGAACGAGTTAAATACTGACGATCATTCAAACAATGCGGATGAGGACGAATTTTCTGTGCCGGTACTCGAAGATATTGTGGTGGCCAGTAGCAAGCCTGAAAGCAGGCCGCTATTTGATAAAATCAAAAACAGCATAGCAGAACCCCCTGTTGAAATTAGTGATGCACGAAAACAGGAATTTATCGACCGTGTCGAAGCCATTCAACTTGAAATGGATGACTACCTGAATGAAATGCTGGTTCGCTGCATGGCCGGTATCGAACTCGACTTAAAAGAAACGCTATCGAGAAAGTTACAGGATCTGCGTGATATTATCGAAAAACCATAGCCGAGTTTTTATGCTACGGAATCAGGCTTAAGCTTCGATTATAATTTCTTCAGCATCCTGCATTTTTCGGATAGCATCTTCCAGGTCAATTTGATCTGAATTTTCAATGGATTGCTCTTCCAGTTGTTTCCGAAGCTCGGCCTGTTCAAGAATATAGGACTGGCCATTCGCTTTTTGAACGTATGCCGCCCAAGGTACAAATTTGGTTAACGGAAACAACTGCTCGTCTTTAGGCGAGATATCAATATTCAGCCCGGAAATAAACAGTAAATTCTTTCCCTGATAACCTGTTGCCTTGGACAAAGTTCGAAATGCACGATCAAACTCCACCTGAGTATTGATCTGCGCAGCCAACATTCCGGGGGCTGATGAGGTAATAATTGAAGGCATGTATTTAATCAGATTCATTTCAAGGTGACCCGCACCTTCTACTGTAGCTTCAATATTCTGTTTGTAATAAAACATTTCTGGGCGCAGATATTTTCCTATGGCTACTTTTTTATTTTCCACTAAATCCTTCATTTCACTGGCCAGCGAATCATTGGCAATAAATGTTTTTGCAGTACTTAGGAGTTGTACCGGTATCAATTGTCCGCCTTCGTTTTCCTCAATAAGTTTGTGCAAATGCAGGCTAAGACCCACCTTAAGATCTTCACGCAGCAAGTGGTTATCTACACTGATAAACACACGGTTATCTATTTTTTCCAGGCTAATATTTTTTGCAGCAAAATCATACTCAGATTGATACCAGTCAAGAATGGCATATATTTTACCGCAGGAATCTGAAATTTCATGCTTATTTGTTTGCAGCCGTCGGTAGCAACCAAATTGCTGAGTTTCAGGATTATAGCCGACATGGCTAGCCTGAATAATAACCATGTCCTCACCATGTTGAGCATGCGGACCATGTCGGTCAGTTGCGATCACGCCACCTACCCGACCATGATTAAAGGGGAATGTGCCAAAGTGTTTGGCAATCATGATAATCGGATAGCCCTGGTTTTCATCAGAACAAAAGGCGCGCGAGGGTAATATTTTTCCACGTTGCATGCCTAGTGTTTTACAAAAATTATACAGTCTGGGAACAAATATGTTGTAGCGCATCATCATCCCATTAATGTCAAAGCCTCCTGTCGGGCTTGCCATTTGTGCGGCTAAATCAGGCATATTATTCTCCGTATGTGCCCACGTAGTAAATCAAAATAAAATTAATTCTGCGTGTTGATTGAAATCAAGTATGGAATAGATATATTAGAACAGAATGTTCTAACATTTGAAACTAGGGAAACTCTGATAAATTCTGTTCGCCCTAAATCCCGTTCGAGATTACCCACCATGAACGGCGGAAATAAATCTCCCCGCCGCAAGCGGATGGGATCTCTGCGTATGTAGGTACGGCTTCAGCCGTACCTACAATAAAACTTCACCCCAAGGGCATTTGTCACTTCGTTCGGGCGCGCAGCAAGCTGCTGGGAATTATACCCAACAGAGATTAATCAGCATTTCCCTAATCTAAGCTACTAAATAAAAGGGACAAACTAGTTGCCAAATTGGCTGACCACTGCATTTAGTTTGTCTGATTCATTTTCCAGCTCTTCACTGGCCTCTCTAGCCAGGGTGGAAGAAGAGACGGTCTGCTCAGCGAGATCACTAATCGTCGTGATATTACGGTTAATTTCTTCTGCCACCGTACCCTGTTCTTCCGTAGCTGCGGCCACTTCAGTATTCATATCGTTAATCCCAGTGACAGAACCTGCAACCTCAGCTAATGCTTCTGCTGCTGCTTCTACCAGTTCAGCAGCAGCATGCCCCTTATCCGAGGCTCGACCCATTTCCTCCACAGCCGAATTAGCTTTTTGCTGCAACTGCTCGACAATTTTCTGAATCTCACTGGTTGATTGCTGGGTGCGACTAGCAAGTGTACGCACCTCATCAGCTACCACGGCAAAGCCCCGTCCCTGTTCGCCCGCACGCGCTGCTTCAATTGCCGCATTTAGTGCCAGTAAATTAGTTTGCTCAGCGATATCCCGAATCACACCTACCATACTGCCGATGGCATTACTTTCTGAGTTTAGCTCCTGAATCACTGCAGATGCCGCCTCGACACTGTCTACCAATGCATCCATACCGCCCAAAGCTTCTGTTGCGGTTAAGGCTCCTTTCTGAGAATTCTCTTTTGCCGCGTCAGTATTTTGTGATGTTCTATCTGCTCGATCAGAAATTTCATGTACTGCGGCTGACATTTCATTCATCGCTGTTGCCACTTGCGCCACTTCATCCAGTTGCTGCTGCGCATTTTTAAAATTATCTTCTGAAATACTGTGTGAGGCATTGGCCGTCCGCTTCAAAACAATAGAAGCATCATCTACGCGAACCAGAATAGTTTTTATTTTGGCCTGCAAGGCAAGAATTGCAAGTTGCATATCTCCCAGCTCATCACTTCGCTGAGTATAAACTGTACGCGCAATACCATTGTTAAAAATAGATCGTGCATCGGCAGCCGCTTTTTTCCATGGCTTCATAATCTGACTTGTCACAAACACCACGGCAGCAAGCACTAGCACCATAGCTGCAATTAATGGCAGCGTTAAATTAATTCCGTTTACACTCATCATCACAATGACTGCAAGCAATGCACTTACCTGAGTAATAACCAATTTACCTTTCATTCCCGGAATCAAAAAAGATAACTTATCTAACAACGATGTTCGGTTTTCTCTTATATTTCTATACATACTCTCCGCGGCATTAACATGCTTGCGGCCAGGCGTAGTTCGAACCGACTGATAGCCGGTAATTTCGTCACCTTCAAAAATAGGCGTAACATAGGCATCCACCCAATAGTAGTCACCATTTTTACAACGGTTTTTAACAATACCCATCCA